>Ga0157363_1001278_pt1 | contig 20811 bp, 7 predicted proteins | sample AttsexASBM1_FD_111477 | JGI IMG/M metagenome (GOLD analysis project Ga0157363, IMG submission 111477) | Fungus gardens microbial communities from leaf cutter ant in Ribeirão Preto, State of São Paulo, Brazil - Atta sexdens ASBM1 | ecosystem: Host-associated > Fungi > Mycelium > Unclassified ... | reverse complement strand
TTTGTAATTTTTATATCTAACTGACTAATCACGAAGCATAATACACAGTTCTATAATATTTATTCATCGTGTTGCTGGTTGACATTAATGTAAGTTTCACCAACAGAAGAAACGCGCTCTTATATTTAATTCCGCCTTGTTACTTTTCTAACGATCATTTGTCTCTGAGACTCTCAAACGATCGCTATTATCTTGTCTAATTAACAGATTACCCAATTATATATAAGTCTTCCTGATTGCTTGGCAATAAAGATCGATAGGATCTTGCCTCGTGCCGAGGACGGCCGTTCGTGTGGGAGGATCCGCACACTTTCACGTCGCCTGCGAGAGATCCGCGCACATTTATAGAATAATCTACTCATTGCATGGAGAAAAATGTTAAGTGATATGTATTAGAATTCCAGTAAATTTTATGGAATTGGCAGATCCATATAGGAACAGAAGCCTACTTATGTAAAATTTATTTCACTTCTCTCTGAGAGATTGTCGTGTAGCTGTATATATTACAATATAAAATACTTTTTACCTCTCGTAAAGTAAATTTTACACTATTGCAATTTATTACTACTTCTTAATCTATAAATTATTATGTTTGAAATAAATTATTATCTCAATAGAATTTACTTTATTGACGAGTACTTTTTGCCTTAACGCTATCAAAATTTACTTTACTGCGTGATAAAAAATACAAGCGTGTAAAACCTTGAGAATTGTTTGCGCTTATAATCTGAAGAAGGATATGGTTTACTTTACTGTAAGAATATATACTATAAGAATCTGAACTTGAATGAATTTATTACTATTGTAATATATTTTTTACTCTTTAGTATTTTTTATTTACAGATAAGTAAAGTTTGTCATAAATTCGGCAAAAATAGCTAGAATAATTTTACTAGACTTTCTAATTTTACTAGACATTACCTAAGCTTTAAACCATAAGAAAAATTAATCAATTATGCTCGATTATTCTTCTCATATTCGATTGTGATCGGTTATTTTCTTAAGACTTAGACCCAGTTCCGCAATTCACGGTTAACTCTTAACTAAGGTTCAACTTATTTATTGTCTCTTTCCAATTCTAGAATTGGAAAGAAATAAGAAACAAGTTGAATCTCGGTTAAGAATTATAGCTTGTAATTGTGAGTTGTGGAATTGGGCCTTAAGGCTTGAAAAATATCTTATTGTAGAAAATCTATAAGACTAGCCATTTTTCTCTATGTGAGATCGTTCAACATATTGTGGACAGCGGCCGCGATGGCACATGCTAGGATGATAAGGAAGAGATAATTTATCGACGAAATCGGAGATCGCGCGCGAAGACGAGCGACAGACCGGCTAAAGCTGGCAGCTCTAAATGTCACGGGATTCACACAGGTGTTACGCGCTAAGGGATTATATCACCGGCTTCTATACTTCTTTGGATACGCCTCTATGGTTGCGCACGGTGAGAAAAGAAGTAAGCAACCGTATATATACGTATGCATCTGGGCTATTATATGTGTACGCAAAGCGCGACACGATCGATGGATGGCGGAATCTCCCGCGCAAGCGAGCTAAGCCTCATTAAGCGAAAATTGCAATGAACGAAAGCCGGATTGATTATTATTACGATGTGCCGTTCGTAATGCATGCGCCACGTGCTTCCCCGATATTACGTCGTCGTCATCGGAGATGCAGCATGCACGCGCGTCCACGATACATCGCGATATCAGGAAATAATCGTAGCGATGATTAACTTCGATGATCGCAATGACACAGAACAGATACGTCGTCGCAAACTGGATTTTTTTTCCGCGAGAAGGAATCTGTAAATGAGTGCGCGAATTCTATATTTGTTAATTAAACGATATTATTTTGTATCTGGAAAATTTGTGACCGAAAAGCTTTTATTTTTAAACCTCGAGACAAATTTGTTGAACAAATTTTCAATGAATGTAATCAAAAACAAAATTAAAAATGCAGTTTTTGTTTATAAAATATATAAATTATACATGAAAATAATTAACCCTCCGTCTGCAATTTGAGTCTTTTTTAACACAAGCGAAATTTTATTCTTATTTTTACTTAAACTTGAATTTTTTATTAAATAAAGATTTCGAACATTAAATTAAAAACTATTTGTAATGTAACAGAAATGTTGGAAAGTAACTTTTTGAATTTTTTTTTAGAAGGAGAATAAAAAAAACTTGAATTGAACAAAAAAGAACATTGTAGATTACAAATGGAACAAAAATTATGATTGCAAATGAAGAGTTAAGAATTAAAAATAAGAGAGCAGAAATATATAAGCAGATTAAAGCAGCAAATATGTTGCATTTGTGAATCATAACAAATTACTTTTACTGTCATATCTGATTCTTTAATGCTAAATTAATATGCTCACGCACATTCTAAGAATGTTCATTTGCAATTGCATTCCTTGAAGAATCAAGCTACGATTCTTGCTAAAAGAGATATAAAAATCGAGTTATATAGGTCTTTGATTTCTTTTTTCTTCCAGATTTTCTCGTAATGGATTATTATTTTCAAATTAAGTTATTAAATTGAACCAACATTGCATATTTCTTAGCAACAGTCCATAACATTCCAGTGCGATTATGAAATCGTGTTTGTAATGATTTGAACTAGGAATGCGTTTTCAAATGCTTCGGATTCCAAACGAGATACCACAAGAGGAGAATTACTTCGAATTCTTTGTACGGTAAAGGATAAGACACTGAGGTCGATATTTATAATCGATTCTTATATTAAGATTGTAGTGACACTTAAGTGCAGTCTTAAGATGAACTATAATGAACCAATCAAAGAAAGACGTCTTACTATCTTAAAGCATTACTTAAGACAATTTTGAAATAAGAACGGATTCGCTTAATACTGATTAATATCTACTAAAAGACAGTAATTAATTATTCATTTTAAATATTAAAGGCACTGTTGTTTAATACTTTTGGTACTTCAAATAATTAATTACTATTGATTGTTTTTTAATTATAAATTAGCTTAAATTGACTTTCAGTAAATAAATTGGCTAGTATTAAATTGACCAGTATTAGATTTCTGTAAGAGTTATGAGAATACTGGTCCGAGTCGTCCGGATAATGTAAGCAGAAATCCATGCTTCGGCGATTAAATCAGTGCAGAACGAAGTCAGAGAAGAACACCAAGAAGTTTCAAAGAACTTCGTCATAGTCGGCCGAGCGCAGTATGCTCGAGGAATTATTTATGAAATTTCGGTTTCTAACTGTAAAATCCTGACGTGTGCCACGCGACCACTTTCCATTTCTTCCTCCTTTCCCTTTTTAATCTTTTCTACGCGAGACGCGCTCACATAACTCGAGCTAGCCCTTTTGCATCCCTTCAGCATCCTTAATCATCTTTTGTAAGAACAATACAGTTTGTATTAAATTTCTGTTTAGGCCAATCCTTAAGTTCATAAATAGTTCATGGACGTGAAGCTATGGAACACCAATTTATTTGGTATATTTAATCTGAAATAACAAAAATAGACATGCGACCGCTTGCATTAAACACAACTGTACTACTCTCTTCGCATTATATTGAAAAAAATTGACTTAATACATTCCAATATACTCACGTATATTACAATATTCACGTATATTACAAACAAAGAAACAATATTTTTCTGTAATAACAAATAAACAATTATCTTTCTGCAGAGATATTTTTCTCGTTTGAAATTTCTCGAGAAAAATACCTGTACAGGAAGATAATTTTTTATTTGTATCTCTTATTATAGAAAAGTATTACTACTTGTAACGTAAGTGGAATGTATTAAGTAATCAATTTTTTTCAATCAAAAAAAATATCAAGAAAGTGGTATAGTCATGTTAATGCAGATAGTCTCATGTCTGTTTTGTATCCTCTGACCGAAATCAACGAAGATGATTATTCTTTCACATCGAGAAAGCTATGCAGAATTAATAACAGCATTGCCGGCGGTGAAACTGATGGTAGCTATAACGTTGCGACCATCGTGTCGAGTTGAACGAAAGGTCAACTCATGTAAAAAATAATCGGCGAAATGTCCGACGACGGGCGTATCCGACGTGCCGTTGCTTTTTGTCTCGTGTCGGCTTACGCCATGCCATTGCGCGACGTTTCTCTCCTATACTCTTATCCCTTCGCCTTTTTATCTGAATTACATAAGTGTATATCGAGAACGAACGGTCTCGCGCTAGGAGAACACGAGAGATATATTTTACACGAACGCCACATGGTGAAAGGCCCGTCTTTGCTCATTGCAAATTAAAAGTCGCCTGTAGTCTTGATAAAGTCTCGACTCGTTTTACAGAAACGACTGTGAGGGGTATCGCGATCGCATTATCGGACAGGTGCGACTACTAGCAACAATTTGAGCGCTTCGCGGTCAAATCGTGGTATGGATGAAAGCAGGTGCTAAAAGCGTTCAGCTGGAAATATAATTAGTAGACTAATTGTTACATCATCAATAAACTCAAGAATGTTAAACGCTATTTAAAGAATTTAAAAGTACACAAGCTTATAGAGCTACGTAATTAGATGTTTAACATTTAATTGCACTAAATATTTCATTTTATTGTAAAAATAAAATAAAATTATTTAAATGTCATTTATATAATTCATAAGTAATAAATAATGTAATAAATAAATGTATATGTAAGCTAATAAAAAATATATATATATATATATGCTTGTAATATTATGCTTTCGTGTTTTAATATGTCGATGGGTCATTAAAAGGATAACCCATAAATCAATTACAACCGCGTTACATAAATCTTTATGAACCAAAAGTATAGATCTTGCAATTTGAATACCTGTAGAGCTATTAGTATATCACAACGAATTACGAGACAGAGGGGGGAGGGAGAGGGGGAGGAACGAAGAATATATATAATTTAATCCGACGATAACAATTAACACCTGTCTGGCACGTGTTAGATAAGGTGAAAGTTATCTATTCCACTATCTTATTATTTTTTTGTTATATTGTATTTTCCGATTTTTCACGATACTTTTTTTATTTGGTAAAATAAAAAATGATGTTATATTAAGAAAAACATATTTCTAAGTATAAATTATTTTAATTTCCTCACTTTTCTGACACATTACAGCCAATTTTAAATCTGTATTATTGATTTTTATATTTATAGTCTTCTTCCTCTTTAATCTTTCGTCGACATAGTAACATTTTATTCGATCGCGTTTATGTAACATTGCAGTTACGCCGGATTATGTTGTATTTATGACGGTAGCAGATCGAACTAGCAAACTTGAATTTATGGAGCACTTTGGTGCATTAACCTATCGCCGGTGCGTAACGATAGTTGTGCATAATTATGGCTGCAACTGGTACAACGGGGTCCACCGGGGACCCCGGGCCCGCGCGATTGCGAAACCACATAAATTACCTCCGCGTAAATTACACGACGCGGCTACACCGAATGAGACGGTGGGCAACCGCAAAATAAATTTTTTGTCTTTCCTTTCGGCAAAAAATAACTTTTGTTATCTCGTATCTTATCAAATAGGATGCACTCGCAATTCGAAAAATACCATGGGAGAATTCATATATTGCAAGCGAAAGCTCTAAAAAAATGAGCTTATTAAAAATAGACTCGTAACGCGTTTTTTTAGAAAGTTTCAAGAATGTATTTACTAAGAGTTGCGCTGATTGATTGACGAATCTTTATTTGTTCTTTGAACGTCTATTGAGAGATATAAAAACAGAACGATTCATCTCGAGTGAGATGCAAGTTATAATCTTGTGATTTTTTTTTTTATTATTTTATTTATTTATTTATTTGCATATTTATATGCAAAGTCTATGGCACACAAAAAATGTAGTAAGAAAAAAAGCAGTAAAAAGAAAGGCATAAGCAATACATCAAGTCAAGAGAAAGTTTAAATGACTTCATCTTAACGTTATGAAAGTCAGAATGATAATTTTTATTACAAAATTTGTCTGTTTATTGACGTTAAGAAAAAAATTAAGTCATTTTGATTTTTTGTTGATTTTTTATCTGTTTTTTGGGAATAAGTAAGTCGACCAATCACAAAAAAAGAACGTAAAATAATACCGTAAGAAATATAAACAAATCGAAAATATTGATTTGCTTACTGTTTACTTTTTTGTGTGCCATAGCCTTAATGCAATTTTTACTTTCCATGCCCTGTTTGTTTTCTTTTCTTTTTCAGTTTTCGTGTCGATTCTCGACTTTCGTCATGGCCGTTTGTTATGCAGCGCGGGGGAACCTGGCGTAAGTTTTTAAAAAATTGATTGAATAAATCTGAAGAAAAAATTAATGCCTTTAGTCTAATTAATGCTTTTAATTTAAACATAAATTCATATATCACCGCGAATAGCAGCTAAATTTTCTTTCCACTAAAGCGCCGATTTCTGATTTTCAAGTATCTGGACTTCGACAACCTGCCGGAGACGAATTTCTCGTGTCAAGGAAAAGTGATCGGCGGATACTACGCGGACGTCGAGGCGGGCTGTCAAATGTTTCATGTCTGCACTATCGGCCAGAAAGGTAGTTCTGCATTATAAAGGCGGGATCCCCAAATATTGCACAATTGCAATTTAAATCATTTATATTTTAACATACAAGAAAAAAATTTCGAGAAGATTTCGAAACTTAATTTGTTTTGCAAGATTCGTTAAATAAATTTATGAGATACGAATATAAACTTTAAACAAATTATATCATTTGATATGTTTAGCATGTACCTAATATTTTTAATTAAAAAAATCTGAATAATTTGAAAAATCTGAATAATGTATAAATCAATGTATGAAACATTGTAATTGATACCGACACAAAATTAGTTGCATTATGAAGAGAAAGTAAATTTAATCGCACTAAAAATCATCTAATATGATATTAATACGACATTAATTAAATAACACGCTAATCAAGATCCATTTTGAATAAATCAATAGTAGAAGGAATATTTTATTGTTTCACTTTGCTGGTGTTCTTTTTTAGAAAAAAAGTTACGAGCAAAAATTCCAATTGAATAATAAATCACTAGTTGAATTCTCAAAATCAAATTCACATAATGGAGACGGACTCCTCATGACGAGTCAAAGCCAGACTCTCGACTTAGGTCAGTAAACGTTCTTCGACGACCGTGACATTCTCGCCGTGAAAGATCTCCCATGATTGATTACAAAACTTCGATGCATAGCCTTCGTTCGAGCTGCTTTCGAAACGATCTATTTATCGTCGATACGTGCCAATCCTAAATAGGCTCGCGCCGCTATTAATTACCGCTACTAATTCCAGCTCTAATCCGGATCTGTCTTTGATAAATCGCTGGCTCTCGGCCCCGGATCCAAACATCAGCTCCGACTCCTTCGTCGCGCCACGTGAACACTTGACATATAAAACGATTTGCATAATCGCTTGTACAAAATCGATTTTATGGACTGGATCGATTTTAGGTAGACGCAACGCTTATAATAGGTTTCTCCAGGAATTTGGAGAATGGAGCGAGATTGTCTCCGAAATATGCGAGAAACGTCTCCTCGAAGATAAATCATTGCATTTTCTTGACAGAGACGCTGATCAACGTGGAAGATTGTACTCGAAGAATCGCAAAGAATTTCAAAGAATTTAAAAAAATCATACATTAAATTCGCTTTCTTTTTAAAGAATTAATCTGTTAAATTTAATTATTTAATATGATAGAATATAAATAAAATAATTAATGTAATTTAACGAGATGACGCAGAGAAAAAAGAAACATTTCTTATAATGATAGCAATCATACTGAAAAAAAAAATTTGTTCAACAAACTAAACACATTTAATTGTTTGCAGATTTGGTTAATTCAACAAATTTTATTTAATCGAATTTAACTGTAGTCTGTTTAACAAACTGTTCAATGTTAAGCAAACTACGGTTAAATTCAATTAAATAAAATTTGTTGAATTAACCAAATCTGCAAACAATTAAATGTGTTTAGCTCATTGAACACATTTTTTTCTCTGTAATAATTATGTAAGTTTTACTTTAATTTATGCAATTAATGCATACAATTAAAAATAAATAAATCATACATATAGTTATTACAATTAATTTAATGATTACAAGAATTAATAAGTTTTCATAATTATTTAGTTTTAGTTTCAATAATTATAAAATAATTTTTTCAACTATTATACATTAATTTAATATATAAAATTTCTATAGATATTACTTACATAATAATTATCACTATATCTTTTTCTCTAAATGCATAATGATTTTCTTAATTGAATTAAATAACTTTAATATCGAAAAATTTGATAATTAAGCGAATCTATAACTCAAAACGAATCACAAACTCAAAGTCAGGATTGTATTAAAGTCACGACGAGCACGTCCCGTGAATCCAGAGCATCCCCGAATAATGATCCTGTTCTTCACCGTGAGACTTGGTTTCAGACGAGATTATGGACATAAAATTCCTCTGTCTGAACGGAACCGTCTTCGATCAGGAAACCAGAGTCTGCGAGAGGGTTGATGAGGTTGACTGCAGCAAGAGCGAGCGGTTCTACAATTTGAATCTGGAGCTGTATGGCAATAACGCTGTGACACTTAGGTAATTCTAAGAACGCTTTATCTTGCTATATTTAATAACGTGATTATAAAATCCAGTTTTCTTTTTACATAAGGTACCGATTATTTTTTATAGAATTTATTTATAGAAGGTACCGATTTAAACAGACGTAAGGAAATAGGTTGTCAAAAGATTAATAATAATTCTGACTTTCTGGAAATTCATTAATGACACGGCAAGTCGGTCGCTAATCTATTTTCTGGTTTCACATTGATGCAAATTGCTGCGAGCAGAAATTGACTATCGAATGAAAGAAGTTGTTGCATACTCTGATTGCTTCGCCGGTTATGTACAAGGTGTCAAATACGACTGCAATTCCTAACAGACTCGAACGTTCACTTTATGTTTCGTAAGCACCGAAGACATATCCAACGTACTTTTTCTGTTCGATGTAATTTATTTTTCATTTATATAAAACTTTATGAATATAAATAATATGATATTGATAAATAATGATATTGATAAGAACTACTGAAAGCGAATACCTGTTGAATGTAAATAAATAATATTTTAAAAAATTATATATTGTTATCTCCCAATTTGGATAAAAATCCAAATTTTTCAAACTCTAATTTCAATTTAATAGCCAAGATGTGATTGATCTTAAACTTAATCTTCAATTAAAATTTGTTAAGTTTCACTTAAAGTAAACTTTATATGAATCAAATAAATTTAAAATTGGAAAGAATTTCTTTTCATATTTTAAAATCTTGGTCGTTAAATTGAAATGAAAGTTTTGAAAAATTTAGATTTTTATCCAAAATAGGAGAGACAACAGTTTAATATTGTTAATTTTGTTATTTACCGTCACAGGACACCTCGTACACGAGATAATATCGAGTTGCCGCATTTCAGAAATTCTTGCTGGCATTTCGCGGATTGCTACATTTTTCCCGCTTCGTTTCGTTTGCGTAATGTCCAAAGCAACGCTCCCAGAAATATGATCGCGTAATGTTCGCGTAGCGAAAACAAAACAACGCGATGCAGCTCGGTATCTCAGGCTCGCATTTCCAGACTAGTACGCTTTATGGCTCGTGATGCGTACGTATTTTTGCACACCTCGGGGTCTCAGCGTCTCGAAATCACTGTCACGTAAAAGGCACGTACGTATATGTAGACCCATAAATATTTCAACGACTTTCCTTCTCTCAGTATCCCAGGAATGTTGGCGTCCTCCTCCTATGGCCGCGGGATGTATGCAGATAAAAATTATAACGATTAACTGTCACGACGAGCGAAATTTATACGCTATTCGACGAGAAGGCTAAGTCATCTCTCAAGACAACTTCTATTTTTGGTCGACAGTAAATCTCGTTCCCGCGCCGCTCATTTTACTCTCGGGAACCAATATCTCGACCTCTTCTCGCCTGTCTTGCACCTTATACGTTATTATCACCCGTCAGTCTTATCCCACAATTAACGGACGTTACTTCGAAGCGGTTATCTCGCGAGCCGCTGACACTCGGGAATGCACCAACGTGACACTCGAGCATCCGCTAACGACGATGATTTTCTTCTTAAGAATTTATAACGCGACTCAATGTATCATAGTTAACAGATAAAGATATTTGCTCATATCTGAACATACATCGAGACAACCTATAAATCACTAGGCCAGTAATATACTCTATGTAACATAATATCTAGTATAATATCTCGTTTCGTGTACACATGTAAAAGCGCTACTGAGAGGAGTCACATATCTGCAAGATAACTTGCGGTTGATTTACAGGCTGTTCGGTAAGGACCATAATAACACTTAGAATAGATTTCTGAGACTTTTCATTTTAAGATAAAAATACTAATGCTCAAAATATCGAGATTATAATAGATTTTGAATTATTATATTGTCTAAAGTTCGCATGTAGATATGGCAATGGAAAATATTAATCACATCTGAACGAAAAACAAATTTTAGGCGATATGATTCGCCAACTTTAAATGTTTATAATTCAAAAACTATTATAGCTTCCATATATTTCGGATTTTTGTTTTAAAATAATCTCCGTTAAAAAAGCATTGTCTATCCTTAAGCGTTGCCACACAGCGCACTTTATTCAAGAGACGTACTGGGAACATCCTTAGGATCTTTTGGACGTTTTTAAGAACATCTCTTGGAAATGTGTGTTGTATGAGTTGTTGCGATCTTTATTGGATATCCTATATATCGCCTTTAATATCATATATCTGTTTCTTCCATTGCTTGTAGCTTGAACGGTGAAGACGAGGATGATCTAACGATTGAGCCGGTAGAGGATCATCAATCGCGAACTACATCGGCGCGACCTAGCACGACCAGCACAACTAGCACGACCACATCTCGGCCTAGCAAACCATCCACTACGGCAGCCAGTGGTTCCTTCCAGCACCCAGCCGGTTATCCGCAGCACTATCAGCCGCAACCGCCGTTCCCACAGTTACACACGAGCCAATCCAAGTCGTTGTACGATGACAAGAACGGCGGTTACCATCATCAGTATATTTTCCACAATGGCGGCGAGCGCGCCAGCAATCAGGCCACGTCCTATCAATTGTTCAGTAATCAGGGTACCGTAAGCTCGACGACCGTACCGCCGGCGCCACCCCCGCCACCTCCGCCGCAGATCCATCAGATCAGGTACAGCTCGACGGTGGGTCCGCCACCGCAGATCATTCACAACGAACCATCTACCGTGACGCCGTTGTTCGCGACATCTTCCACGATACAAACGCTGCTCAACAGCAACGCGAACAATCCGGCGGCTTTGATCAACCCTATCTTTCACAATCATGGGATCGTGAGCACTACTGAACACTTCTCCGTCCATAGCAACAATCCACGCGAGACTACTGACTATCGTGACGATGATCAGGAACAAGATATAAGAGCATTGGAAGCGATACAATCGGTGAACAAGGGCAAGGTATGCAACTTGAATTTTATGTTTAAATGCATAAAATTGTATAATAATACTCTTTGCATCGAATGTAATAAAGTAGTACAGCGAAAAACACGTAATTATTGGAAAAACTTTGTTAAAAATGTTGAAATATAATACATTACAATCTCTTAACTTAAAATTCTTTTGGTTATATTATTGAAAATCTTATTGACTTTGACCTTTGACCATTTTATGGTCAACAAATTTGACACAAATTTTGTCTCGATAAAGTTAAGATCTTTTGATATCTATTACCGAAAATAAAATTTGAAAAAGTTAAGTTGTTTTTGAGAAATTTTGACAGATAATTGGACGAACGGATTAAATAGACACGGAGAAACAGATAAACCAACACGAACTATAATACATTTGCAACTCTGTACTATTTAATAAAAATAATAGAATTCACGCGCTAAAATTATTTCAGTCTCCAATTTAGCGGAGCTGACTTGATGAAAAATATTATTCAAACCTCACTTACGTTTCTTTATTTCTAATAGATTTCTAAACTGACAATATCTCCGGTGCCAAGCCAGCAAGAATCGTCCCGAATAGTACAGACGAAAACAAGTCAAACATCGCAACAAAGGATATCCGGAAACTTTTTGCCGACTCCGGCCGCCATCGAAACAACTATGAGATCGTTCTATCCGACGCCGAGACCTTCTCCGAAACCTCCGCAGTCATTGCAGTCAGTCACTCATCAAGTTACTCAACACATTCACGTGCCGCAGCTCAAACCTCATCAGATCACCATAAATTTGCCACCAGATATCCAGAGAATCGTGCAGAACCCGTCGCCTCTGCTGCCTTCGCAGTCCCGGGTGATTGTCACGGCGAAGGCAAGCGTGAGCGACGAATCTGGTAGACCTTTGAATACTACGCAATTAGTGACATTGCCATTGCCAACTATACCAGCCAGCTATGATGATTACAAGGAGGGTGATGAATCCTTTGATCCCTTTTATCATGACGTTCCGAAAATTCGCAAAAATCGCCAGAACGCGATGGAGAACATAAGATTCTCGCGCGCAAAACGATCCCTTGAGCAACCCTATCACTTTGTTTATGGAGTGGACAGTCATCAGGATTTCAAGGTGATAGGAAAAAGTGAACCGCATAAGAATGAAGATAATGCGATAAATAAAGGAAATACGCATGTCCAGGTCAACCTCGAAGATTTTCGGACTCTTAAAGAAAGTCAGATAAAATTTAGAGACATTTTATTTAGCGAAAATGTGAATGAAGATTCCTCTCACAATGATGCTGAAGAAAATAAAAATAATACCGAACGTGTTAGGATAAACAGCAAGATTTCTTTTGATACAATATCTGTAAAGCAGGTGCAAGACAATGCGATAAAAAAAGTAGACTATCTAGAAGACTTGAAAACAGAAGCTTCTAAACACTTAAATTTAAATAAAAATATGGATGAGGAAGAAGAAGATGAGACGAGTCATGAAGATTTGACTCCAAATGTTAAAATTAAAGCTGAAAAATCGCTTGATGAGAAGAAATACATTAAGAATACGTCGGAACTTGAAATTTATATCGAATCTACGACTCATCCTCGAAAAAATGAATTTCAAGGAGACGTTATAGATTTAATAATCGATTCTAACAATAACTCCAAAGTGAAAGTCACGTCTGCCGAGACTGATGCACCTATCGAAATTATCATCGAGGAAACGAAATCTGATACGCACGATGCATCGAAAACTGACAAGAAAGTTGCACACGAAGGACAAATTGTAGAATCCTTGATAAAAGATGATCCGGGAAAGCGATCGAACTCTGTCGTTCGCGCCGGCGAGAGAAGACAACTGACAGTTCCGTATGAAACAATCAAACGAAATGATGCCAAAGATGGAGAACGAAAGTCTGGTCCGAGAAGGAAAAGTTCTCGACCGAGATCGTCGAAAAGACGTATATCTTCAAGAAAGCAGCAAAGAATGGAAACCATTGAACCGACAGAGACAATTCAGCAAAAGGAAAGAATGACTACTGCTACTGCTGTTATTGATATTACTACTGTTACTTCTACTTCAACTACTTCTACTACCGTGACTCCATCCAATACAGCTTTTGAGAAGAAAGTTGCGGAGCAAATTGATAGTAACATTTTCGGGGACTCAGAATCACAAACTTTTAAAGAACTTGATACAAGGGCGATCGGTCAACGAGACGCGATATATTCGAAGAGTTTGCAAGACGGTAAAAGTTACGATTCAAGTAGGAGTAAGGAGCGATCGTTTGATCGGCAGATTGTGGAAGAGCATACGAAGAGTTCGGAACTACGTGCTGATCAAATAGAGGAGGAAAAACGAGGAACAGAATTGCCGGATTATGCGCAGACTATTGAAGAAAAAGATACGACCGAAAATCCGAGTAATGTAAACGAAGCGAGATCGACAGAAGTTGCACACGTCTCTGAAAAGAAGTCTTCCACCGAAGAGGAAGACTCTTACAAGGAGTACGAATTTCCGGATGATGATGAAGCTGATACGAATGAAGGAAAACTCGAAGAGAACTTGCAGGACCGATCCAGCAAGATTTCTTCTGACGAAGTCACCACTTCTCGTGAAGGTAACTTGGAAGAAGAATCAGCTTATGACGAAAATACAAGCGAGAAATCGAGCACTGATATTTCGGACGAAGAGCAGAGTTCAACTGCGAATTACAATGAGGAAATAAATTCAGAAGAATTGAATGAGTATCAAGATATAACAGAATCATCTGCGGAAAGTACGCGCAGCATCCAAGAAGATTACAGGGAGTATCCGGAAAGTACCGAGGGTTCCATGATGGATTATACAAATCCCGAGGAGTACACCGATTCTCAGGAGGACATCGTGGCTTCGACCGAAGATGGCGAGGGCAGTACTGAGGGTGTTCTAAAATTCACAGACGAATTACCATTATCAGACGATAATAAAGACGAGGAGATAATAGAAGAATCGTTGACATCTAACGAAAATGATGCGCACGATTACATCGACGACAATTACGAGCCGGAAAATTACAAGACAGAAATTGCGACAAAATCGGACGAATTTGAAGAGGATAAGAGTGAGGAAAAGAATGATGGAGAAAAGAAAGATACGTTAGCGAAAGATCTCGATCATACGAAGAATATAGAGAATAGTGATGATAGCATCGAAATAGAAACGCAGACGGATCACATAGCCGGCGTCACGAAGATCAAGGATTTTGAAGAAATCGCAAGTTTAACCACAACTTCATCGATTATAACACCGGCATTAACTATGACGACATCGAGCACAACGGCATCGACTACGACGACGTCGAGCACAACAGCGTCAACCTCAATCACAACAGATTCGACTATAACGGTATCAAGCTCGACTCCGATCACAACTACAACTACTCGATCGACGACCACCACTCGTCGACCGAAAACTACCACCCCTCGTGCCACGCCACCGAAAATCTTTAAGCCTACTGGGAACAAAAGGATTTATGCTTACATTCCTCCTACGACGACTCCGAATCCGGTCGTAATCAAACCGAGATTAGGCCTATTTAATCCGAAGCCGGCAAAACCGATTAAAACTTATAATGAATTGGCACCGAAACCAACGATCAGGAAGCTCATTTTACCTACACGAAAATCTACTTCCACTACCACCGAAGCTATTACTATTATTACTACAGAAATGTTGAATACTGAAAATTCGGAAATAACGACGAAGCCTGAGACAATAACGACAGCATCGACGACGGCGGAATCAACGGCTGCATTGACGACAATGGCAACAGCGATGACGACAGCAGCAACGACGACGGCAGCAACGATGACGGCAACAACGACAACGACGGCAACGGCGATAACGACAACAGTGACACCAACGACGACTACGACGGAATCTAACAAAAGCGAGGAGAACGGTCTCGAGAGCAAATTGGAAATAAATGAATATATATCCCTCGATTCTCTTGCAAAGAATAATCAAACGAACAAGGACAATCAATTTCCGAGCTCGTTCGAAAATACTTCGGTCAACTCTTCAGAAAACATTGATCCGGGAATGACAACCATGAAAATTGAAACTTTTACTCCTTATCCTTTATTTAAACTATCCACTCTCGCGCCTTCCATCGAGCGGACGACGAAGGAAATAGAAGTTAAATCACAGGAAACGATAGAGGACATTGATACTCTCGTTCCAACGACTATTCCACCGACAATGTTGCTGTCCGAAAAGTCCGAATATGCTGAGATCGCACCAAGTACTGAGAAGTACCTTGAAATAACGGAGACCACTATAGCTTCCACTTCCAAAGTCTATCAGCAGGAAACTTCTTTGGTTTCTTCGGTTCCTCCGGTTTCTGAACGCGCCACATCGGTTTTGACGACTGTATTGCCTAAGGCAGAGGATTCCGATCCCGGTGCGTCGATGGAAGCGATCCTCAAATCAAACAGCCAGAAACTCGTGAAATCGCGAAAGCACGCGAGCTTTAATTGCCTGGAGAAAGAAATGTATCGTTTCTACGGCGACTTCAGGGATTGTCGATTGTTCCACTATTGCTCGCCCGGTTTCACATCGCGCCAAGTACTGGACTTTCGATTTGTGTGCGAAGAGGGCACGGCGTTTGACGAAGTGACGCAGAGTTGCCGTCACGAAGTGCGTAACCGGAAGTGCCGAAATCGCTCCTGGTGAGAGCGTTCACGGGGAGAAATAAGGGATACTCCATCGTTTCATTTTCTTCGAATCTCGTGTTTCCTCGATTCCGTTGATTTTGGTAATTCGTGAATCCTTTAGAACTCTTTAGTGTATTTATATTTTCTTTCTTTCTTTTTTTTTAATACACAATACGTAAGAATATCTGAAGAAGAGGGCTCCCTCCTTCTCCTAAGTCCATTGCCATAACGCTTCGCGCTGGATTCACACTTATTAAAGTTAATGCGTTCCGATCGACTCGCAATCATCGATTGGATCAGAGAGGGAAGCGAGGAAACATCGTTGGCGTGGTTTCGTATGAAAAAAGAAGTCGCACTTATCGTTAACGATAATTAAATAAGAAAGCGAAGAGTCGGTTCCTACGTTGTGTCCTCGAGACGTGTTGGCGCGAGAGACATTAAGCGAGAAGATTATCGCGCGACTGTGAAGCGATTTATATCGCAATTACTCGTCGAGCGAATGATTTAGATGCGCGAAACGCGAATTTCTGAACGTTGCCGAATATTGCCGAAGAAACTACGCCTTACGGCGGTTTATCCGTGCTCTTGGCATCTTGCTCGTACGCAGCGCGATAACGAATTAGCAGCCGTCTTTTATAAATAATTTTATCGAGATAAAATCGAATATATTTTTGATAAAATATTTGCGACCATGCACTGTATTCATAATGCAGTATATCTAAAAATATTAGGAGAATCTTCGCAGAATTTCGTATAAAATATTTTTGATAAAGCACACATTTTTCGGAACTATATTTTTTACAAATTTAAATAATTTTAATTGTCATGTATATATTGGAGTATGTCGAATTAATAATTTTATCAAGATGAAGACGAATCTATCTTAATAAAATATTTGTGACTATGCTTGCACTTACGTCAGTGCAGTACATCTAAAAATATTTTCAATAGAAGAATCTTCCCAGAATTACGTATAAAATGTTTTTGATAAAGCATTTTTCGAAAATTTTTACTATTGTTACAGATTTAAATAATTTTAATTGTCATGTATATATATTGGAGTATATCGAATTAAATATCGCATGCATAGATGATCGATTGTTTAATACATTCGTCGAATTAATAATTCGTTATGATATCAAAAAGTGCAATTAGATGACGTCATTGCTCAAATATCTAGGTACGAAGGTAGCTCGATAAAATGTAGATATCTCGAAGTAACGTGCAAAACATATAGTCGATTTAGTGGACGCGTTACACATGTGAGAAAGCCGAGGGAAAAGAGATCGCGGCTTATAGTTTGCATAATTCGTTTCGTATATTCAATTATACGCATTCTGCTATCGGCACGACAGCGGCACACCCGTAACGTAATGCCGGTAACGTATGATTCGCGTTACCTCTCGTAAATGCTCTTAATTTCCTACTACTAATTAGCGCGTTTTAATTACGAGCGGAAACGAGTGCGCCTTTGAGTCAGCCGTAGATAGAGTGTAGATATATATTTTTGCGAACTTACTCCGAAACATCTTTCTAGCGATTTAGTATAGATAGAATCTACAATAGAAAATTCATACGTGTCACCAGATGTGCGTATAACGTTAATAATTACCGCGTGTGTATTTACGTTGCGCCCATACATTTCAACAACGTACACACACACGCACGTCAAATTTGTATCTATTATATATTTTTTAAGTAACTGTACCATGTCAATAATAACTGTATATTCTATATGCACACGTGAATTTATTCTATCTTTTAAAAATTCCTTGCGCTTATCTTTATCTTTACGTGTACATTTAAAATTAATGTAAACTATGCTTTTTTGTAATTTGTGTTTTTATCGAGTATTTTATTAAAAACACAATTTTATTTAATTAACTGAAATTAATTTTCCAGGTAATTTTTTTGTAATATTACTTTTCTTTCTTAAGAGGAGAAATCAAGGTATATGTTTACGCATAAAATATAATAATCTATATGCATACACAACGTAAATTATGTAAATTATGCTTTAAATTATGTGTCATGTGTATGTAAATAATCTTTAGATCATCGAAGCTTATGTTCTTTGTTATTGCACTAAATTGTACTAAAGCTTTTATCTTGCTTCATCAATATTAAAGTCTATTTTGCTTTATCATATATTAAGATCAGATATATATTAATAATCATTAAACTTAATTACTTTTGTTTATATTGTGTTGTTTAATTAATAATAATTTACATATTTTACAATTATTTGTATTATTTATATAAAAAAAATTGGTGTAAATAATATGTAAAAATTACATAATCTTGAAATATACAGCACAACCCTGAGAGAAACATACTAACTTGATAACACTACTTTCAGTTATTAACATGCTTGAAATGTTTGTCATTTGATGCAATTAAGCAGTAATATTGGAGCGTAAATTTATCTGCAGTCATTAAGAGTTTTGTCATAATTCTGATATACTATATGTAATAAATAAATCTCGAAACAGAAATTCACTATTAAGAAAACTTTTAATAAAATCATATTATTGGATAAAGTTTACTAGAGTAAATTGTCAATTGCAGAATTCACACTTGTCATAAAACTATGCCAATTTGTAATCTTGAATTTTAATTGTAAAAAAACAACTGCATAGCGTGTCTACTAGGAAATGGGTATTTATTTTTACATTTTTATTTATTAAAAGTTTTCTACACAATTTTATATTAAATACATATTCTTAAGGCAACTTAAGCGATAGTATATACATTATTTATGGCATCAGCGTACGGCATGGCAATTGGATTTTTATTTTATTCTTATTAATCAACATAACAGTTTTAAATCATTATACGGATTATTATTTGCATGGTATTTTATCATGTCGAAAATAAATCATACTACATATCTCGAAATATTTGAAATTCTTAATCTCTGTTCTTTCACAATTACTGTGCCGCCAATTTTTATTTCCATTCTTCAATTCTATCAGAATTTAAAACAGCCTAGCCCGTTGGTAAGATGGAGTGGTGGTTCTCGCTATTGATTCATGTTCGCTGTGAAAAAAGTACATAAAGTTAAATAATTCTCTATTTAATATAAGTGACATCAAGAAAAAGATAAGAATTTTAAAGTGCATATGACAATAAATTGGCTCATTAATTAAAAAGTAGGTTATATTTTACATTTTTCATAGTTTTTATTTTAATATTTTTTAAATATTTATTATTTACATAAATCTGAGTAAAGATAAAATGCACCTTATAGTAAAGTTTTTAAATGTTACTCACCAGCCAGTGACATTTTCCGCAGCGTCGCAAGTGTCGATGAGCTCGTTGAAAGCATTTCCAATGCCGCAATTTTGCAGTCTCGGACGGCCGTTTACGCAAATATAATAATGATGGCAATCAGCAGGACTACGATAAAATTTAATCTCGGCGTCCAAGAAGAAATCGTTCCTCACCTCCGGACAACGGAAGCCAAGGAAAGTCTCGGCATCACAGTCCGGTACTTGATCCGGCCAATCGCATCGATAGGTCTGCGGATTGAAGGCCAGACCCTCCGGACAGTCAAACACGTAACCTCTGCCATCCACGCAGTTCATAAATTGTCCGCAATGCTGATGATCGCCGATTTTGAAGTAGCCATATTGATGAGGACAATCGTTGGACGGGTTTGCCGGCTCTGAAGAAAATTTCACGAATTATTTTATCACTCAATCGTATCTTGATGAACGGAAAAAATAAATTAGATAATTCAGCAAAATTATAGCTTGCTGCACGAGTTCAATTACATTTATGATTAAAAATTTGATTCAATGAAGAAATCAAACCTATAAGCAATTATCAGTATGTCAATTTAGCTAATTCTTTGCTAAAATGAAAATGTAACAATTATTTTTTTCATTATAGCAGCAAAAGTACACACGATCTTAGCATGTTTAAATATTTTGACTTTATATTGGTTTGATTTTCATAGAAAGTTTTTACTATGCTATTATAATAAATATATGATTGCCTATAATCACCAATTTTATTGAGCTGTACAACTTTGCTTCTTTTATCATAAAAAACTGTCTGTCTTATATTATGTATATAGATTTGCTGAATCAATGAAGTTTTTAGTTATTTTAACAAATCTTTTTCTTCCGTGTGCAGTTAATATGCTAGAAATTTTTTTGTTGGATCTTCAATGATTTTATATAAATAAAACGTGAGATCTAACTATTTGAGATCTCTTTTGTTAAAATTTTATATGTTAAAATATTTTTGATAAAAATTCGTAAGAATAAAGTATTGCGAGGAACTCACGTAAATTCGGCCTGCCTGTGCAGTCTATGTCGATCGGATATCCACAGGGATAATTGAAACGAGCTTCAGGATTGAAGAACAAGCCTTCGGGACATAACTTTTCCTCGGCTATCCCATCGATGCACTCGATGTAAGCGTCGCACTGATTCTGTACCGGAAAACGACCGTTCTTCTCCGGACATGACGTGGATTGGCCATGTTTCGGCGAAAATTGTAGCAGACCACGATTAAATTGATTGTCGAACAGCTGATTCGAGAATCTGCTGTTTTGATTGAGCGCTGAAATGACAATAATCATTTAAAAAGGTTTTCACTTCAAAAAAG
>Ga0157363_1001277_pt1 | contig 20830 bp, 13 predicted proteins | sample AttsexASBM1_FD_111477 | JGI IMG/M metagenome (GOLD analysis project Ga0157363, IMG submission 111477) | Fungus gardens microbial communities from leaf cutter ant in Ribeirão Preto, State of São Paulo, Brazil - Atta sexdens ASBM1 | ecosystem: Host-associated > Fungi > Mycelium > Unclassified ... | reverse complement strand
TAGCACTGCTTCGCTACTGTGGTAGCCCCTCTCATCGCGTTAGTACGTAAGAACGCCCGATGGAAGTGAGGACCGGAGGAGGAAACCGCGTACAACCAATGCTTGAAAACCACGCTCATGATCGCCCCGGTTATCGCATGCCCCGATTTCACAAAATGATTTTTGCTGCAAACTGACGCGAGTAGCATCGGATTAGAGCCGTCTTGATCCAAAACTTCCGGGAGGGGAAACGCTTATGCAAGCCGAACACTAAATCCGGCCGAACGCAATTACAGAGCCACAGAGTTCGAATGCCTGGCCGTCGTGTGAGAGATAGGACGAATGAGGGACCACAGTGATTACCAACCAATATACCAATATATCTACGATGGCTACAGAGGCCCCACTGGCCGGGTCGATTATTGGACATTCGAGCTCCAGCAGTACGATCTGGAAATCAAATACCGTAAAGGGATCCTAAATCGCGTAGCTGACTCCTATCTCGCCAACCCGTCACCGCTGCTAGCGAGACCCCGCAATGCGCGTGGTAACGCAAACTGTTCAAAGCGGTACTCGAAAATCCGAGTACTCAGACTTTGAAATCATCGAGGGCAAGCTCTACCGGCATGTTTTGCATGATCTCGATTTCGAGGAAACGCCACTGGAACGTCAATGCAAGCGCCCCAAAGGGTTGACGCGCGAAGCCTGGCTGTCGCATATAATTTTCTATCTAATCTTCTATCTTAATCTAGGAATAGCGAAGATCTTGTCCCGAATCTTGGCAGTTTATTACTGGCCCGGAATGACCCGCAACGTATAACGCGATACGTGCGGAGTTGTCAGAACTGCCTGACATAAGGCGTTACAGGCAAAATGCAAGCATGCTCCACGCGATAGCCACGAATCGGCCGTAGCAACAAGTAACCATAGACCTGATAAAGTCCCTTCCTCGCTCCAAGAAAAGTCATTCCTGGTTGCTTAACATGTAGTACCAATTCTCGAAGTGGGTGGAACTACAACCACTACGCCACGCCACCGTCGCCGCCATGACATAAGCCATCACAGAAAACGTAATTCTCTGCCACGAATGCTCAGAGGCAATAATTTCTGACAACGGAACGCAATTTAAATCGCTGCAACTAACAAAGTTGCTACAATCATAGAAAATTAAACACATATATACGTCAGCATGCGCGTCGCAATGCAATCTGATCGAGCGCACGTATCGAACAATCAATACAATGATCACAGTACGTGGAGCGTAGCCACAAGAATTGGGACGAGCGCATACCGGAGTTCAATTCGCCTTTAACTCGACGCCACCGGGTATACGCCAGCATACCTAAACCTCGGACGCGAACTGCTGTTGCCTGAGAACGCGAACAACATACGACAAATCACCGCGCCTCCATCCGACATCACCCGCCGTCACCTCAAGAAAGCGTACGAACTTGTACGAATAAACTTGGCCTTCTAGAGACAGCAAAAATACTACGACTTGAGACGAAGGCCGTCGAAACTGAAAAGCAGCGATTCAGTATATAAAAAAGAGCATCCGCTGTCGCGGCAACAAAAACGCGACATTTAACGCCAAGCTCGCTCCGAAATTTGAAGGCCCGTTCGAAATACAGCGCGTGGTGTCCCCTGTCATATTCGATTTACGAGACCGTAGCGGCCGATGGCACCTACACGTGCATAAAAGATTTAAAGATCCCACCGAATAACGAAACCGACGACACCGAAATAAACAACAACTGTCTCTCGTATGTTGAGGACAGCAATAACAACAGTGAAAACGACAGCGACGACGAAAAATAATCGAAACACTTGACAATGAAGCCAGCACAGAAACCGGACGATATTCTCTGAGCACGAATCCTGGACGAATTCCTCCAGGAGGAATATGATCCGGAACACACCGGAATGGGAGCGCCAGTAAGATCAAGGACACTAGACCAACCGCACGGAAGTATTGTCTGAGAGTGCCTAATAGGGGCAACGAACCGCCAGAGATAGATTTAAATTATTCTAACTCACGCAACCGCCGCCGCCTCTACCACCACGGTAGCCGGTCACCAGGACCGAAGCCGAACGGCCTAGACCAGAAGGGCCTCTATCACTCCCTCTGATCACGGTCGAGGTCGAACCGGGATGTCCCACATTACGTCGCCCACGTCGCTCGGCAGTACAAGACACGGGAGGAAGCCGTTGGCACATACTTCAATGGGAACGGGATCATCTGCTCTGTTAAGCACAAATAAGTGCCTTAAGTTCAGGCACTGTTTGAGGAGAGGGGATGATGTAACAATGCATCCGCATTGTATCCGGCGTCAACACTCTATCAGATGCCGCTGTAATGACCCCTGCGTCACTTGCGAGCGATGAGAGCGCGGTGCACTCAAAAAATCTAAAGCATAATTCACAGGTTACAGCCGCAAGCAAGAAGCCGAGAGCGGCCGCGGAAAGCCGAACAGTGCGTTTTCCGCTCATATCGCAAATCGCCGAAACAATACAAGCGGGAGCAATAGTCGAATAAACCGTGTTTACAGCGCCTCTTTTTTTGTTCCGCCGCTTTTTCCGGCTATTATCAGCTCCTATTCCACTCATTATCACCAGCTCCTAGACTGATCCGCAACACGACCCGGGATAGAAAGTACTCTGCCTCGAGCGTTCTCGATAATTACCGACTGGCTTCCTTCACATTCGGTGTCATCCTGCATCGACAAGAATTCAGGGGGTAGAGCGTATTCTGTCTCCATCGAGCGTCGACAGTCGATCGGACAGCCGCCACTGCATCTTCGCCGGCTTCAGCACTAGATCAGGGGTTGAGTGTTCTCAGTCTCTACCGAACGTTCTCGGCCACCGACATCTTAATCGCATCGCATCCCTCGCCTCGCAAACACGCCCTGCGTATCGCATCTGCATCCGCTGTTGGCTATACCCGCGACTGCGAATACGCGAATCGATCGCCTTCTGCGCCTCGCTCCGCTCGCGTCCAGCGCCTCGTCCTTCCGACGCATCTAGCAAGCTTGCAAGCCTAAGTACGCGCTCACACGCACGCACACACGCACACACGCGCGCACGTACACACGCACACACACACACGCACACACACACACGCACACACACACATCTATTGTAAGATACTGCACACGCACACCACTACGGTCAATAAATGCACATTATATTTACTGCAGTCGAGTCGATTTGTACTCCCTTCCTTATCTTTTTATTGTGGTGTCCGACTGCCGCCTGTCTCCGACGAGCTAATTCATAAATAATATATTGTAATTAGCTAATCCATGCATAAAAATCAGGTTATTACAATTATTCTTTTCTTTATTCATTTCTCAAATTAATTTTGTGAACAGATGTATTTGCAAGTTGTGTCACTTGTGATTTCCTTTTACAGAGGATTTGTTTCTTACATGCTTCACAATAAATATTTTATCCATCACTTGCATTGCTTCAATCCAGTTTAAAATTGTACGTCTAACTCTTTTTGCTTTCGGCTGTTCGTACACAAAATTTAAGTGCTGAATAGCAAATGTAAACTCGGTTGTACTGACCAAATACGTATAGTATTCACTGACTAATATTACTGATTGCGAACTGATTGAGGGCCGATTGCAATTGAAACTTTCGTATTCTTACCATTGACAAGCGAGATCGATCTAAATCAGAGAACTATTCGAATTAATTTGTAAATAAGTTTAATGCAGTATATCAAAAATATACCAAGAACATAGAAAATAATGAAAAATATATGTAAAATATGCAAAATAAAAAATATATATATATTTTTAAAATGCTATAATGACTAAACGTATTTATATCAAAGTCTCACTTATTTAACGCTACCTTGTAAAAATTTGCATTTGCATAAGCTTTCGTACTTTGCTAATAATTATAATTGTACATTTTGAAAATATAACTCGTAAGAAATATTACATAGGAACGCGTCAACTTTGCGTTAAATTTTTTTAATGTTCAATTAATTTTACTATCTTAATTACTTACTTTTAATGTCATTTAATTTTTAATTTTAATGTTTAATCAGCTTTAATCTCAATTTTATCATTTTTTCTACATGCGTACACTTATATATAATTTTAAGTTAAGATTAACGCAAAGAATTTAAATTTTATATTGTATTGCTTAATATCTTATTCTTAATTACAGCATTTTTCAAATTATCTTCTCAATATTCCATTTTAATTTCTGGAGTATTAGTAGTACCTGAGAAACCCGGATACTCTAAATGTCGAGTGTTACCCGAATAATACCCATGAAATTGGGTAGTAAGTCGTTATTTGAGTATCCGGATGGGTACTCGAGTATGGAGATAACTCGATCTATATTGATAGTCTAGAGTTTTCGTCAATAGGGACGCCGCGTACCTGAGTTTGTTAAACATAATTTTAAGGGCGAGATTCCATAGAACAATGGGTACTTCTCCTCTAGGAGGAGCTCTTCCCAAGCCCCCGAGCTTTAGGCTGTATTTTCATGCTGACGCTCGATTCAAGAGTCAAAACAGATCACGTGTTCAAAATTGATGAATACCAAGTTTGGTTACATAATTTTGATCACATAATTTGTTTTGACGCTCAAATCGAGCGTCGAACATCAGCATAAAAATGCAGCCTTCTGATGGCTGCTTGTTGCAAGTTGCAGGCAACTCGGAGCGTCTCCAGTTCCTGTCTCCAAGCTAGAATTTCTCTAATAAGAATTAAAACATAATGACGGAAGAACGCTATTGCTATTGGTGTCAGTACCGGCTAGAAACAACATAATTCCACCATGGTTGACAGTTGATAGTCCTATCGCGTTCGCACCTTCTACACTATAAAACAGTTTCTCACACCAATTCACAGATTCACTACCTTATCGAAAGTATCTGCAAATGGAAGCATTTAAAGGCACTCAAAATCTGACCAATCAGGAATGGTGTCCTTCATGACTTGACTCTTACTAGAGAGACTTCGTGCGCGCTGAATGTGACGCCTGACTTGGACGGATTGTCATAAATCGGCGATTTGGGTACGCCTGACCGAGACTGGTGGAACTGCAGTCGGCGACAAGCTGTCGCTTACTGTTGCTATTGCGCCAGAGCCTTTTACGAACGATTCCTCGAGTTTCTTAGTGTGCAAAGTTCTTATTATTAGCGGATGCATAAACGTCAGAGGAATTCGGAAGTGATCCTCTAGTGGTTGCGAGATACTGTTTTGTCTGTGGGAACTCCCCTGAAGTCGTCTTGTTGGACTGGTAATTCGAGATTGATAATCGTCCATAAACCTCTTATATACTCGATTCGCGAGAATTTCAAACGCGAATTCGTGTTCGAACTCGCGTTGCCCTCTGGGAGCATAGCATGAAGCTTCGCCGACTAGCGCCTGCTGAGTGCTAGATGATCTCCGCTACTCGTGCGCGGCTTATGGCGCGAGCCGTCTGTTCGACTACTACATGTAGACTGCGTTCGGAATCATACTCATTGGTATTTGTGGATTTTGTGATTTCAATGGAAGTAGTGGAAGTTCCATATGCTTTCGAGTGTTGAGTGCTTCTGAACGCTTTTCCATATACTTTGTGCAAAAATGGACGACGAATGCCGCCGACGAAACGTTATCATTGCAACTGATACAATAGCTAGTCATAATTTATCGATCAGTTATCGAATGTAAACATGAGGAAGAAAGTAATGATGAATATGATCAATGAATTCAAGAAACCAGTATGCTTGAAGAACGAGTTTATCTATATACGGAAAAATTTAAAGCATACGAGAGTTAAGGGTTATATCACAGCAATACGTAATTACTCAGGAAGACAATTCAGAAAATATTTTTGAATGAATAGAACGACATATAAAAATTTAGAACAATATTGGCAATCATTTAATATGGACAGCAGAGATTGGAATATATACTTTAAATGTCCGAATACAATTACTCGCAATCTTGTGGCTGCTTGCAACTCTTGATTCAATAAGTTAATTTCAAATAGTTGTCAAATTTACGCAATTTTTGTATTGTATATAGGAAATAACGCCTGATTATTACTTGTAGGTTCGTGTCTGATTGCTTTGACATTAGTAAATTGTTGCATGATTTTATGAAAAGAGTTGTGGTTGCTTGTGGAATAGTTTAGCTGATAGGTTCATTAAATGGCCTTGGTAATCGATTAAGGGGTCTCTCTAGAATTAAAAAAAAATCAAATTTTTTGCGTTTAAATAATGCCTTAGAGTTTTAAAAATGAGGTACACTTGGTCTCGTAATGCAGAAAAATTTTTAAATACTTATTTCGAAACTGAAATTTAATTAATTGAGAGGGTGGATTCAATTTTATATAAAAATAAATATGATCGTCCTCGTCCGAATTCATCCGACGTCATCTGGCATTGTCGACGGCGACCGACAATAACGACATGGACGATAGCGACAGATGCTGACTATGACAATAACGATGACGACAGCAATGATGCTAACGACGATGCTGACCAACGACATGGAACATTTGGAAAGGTTTGAAGAGAGAGAGAGAGAGAGAGAAAGAGAGAGAGAGAGAGAGAGAGAGAAAGTGCAAAAAGAAAAGATTGAGAGAACGAGAGTGCTAAATAGAGAAAACAAGAAAAGATGAAAGAAAATGTGGAAGCAAAAAAAGGCGAGAGAGAAAAAGGGTGGAAGAGGGAGGCAAATAATTTTTGAAATTAAAAATAAAACAAGTGTTATGAGTCAAGCTAGATCTTATTGTTAATGCTGGTTTAATTACAAAAACATAAGTTTATTAAAACAAACATTTCGACCCTTATTAGGTCTTTCTTAATGTTGAAATTAATACAATTTAAAATCAATGACTCATTTAAAAAACAATAACTTGCCAATAGATGATTTAGATGGTAAATGAAGTAAAATGAAACACAATAAATTCAACATAATGTATGTATAATTTCGTTAAGAATGGTTGAGCATTATTTAATATGTGAAGAAATAGATGATTAATATTCGTATAAAATGTAAATAGAAATGTAGACAGCGCATGGTGATCATCAAACAATTATTTTATAAAGTGATCTTAAAAAGTGACCTTAAAAACGCAATCGCAATGATTCTGAATTTCACCCAAACTGACAAATAAACCAACTCTAATATTGTCTGTTAACTGATAGTGCAATATCTAAGAGCAACATTTAAATACGGAAAAATTGAGATATCTTGAGATCCAGAAGATCTCATATTATTGGTAAAGATAAATCTAATCCTTATAGATATAGAATGCAAATTCGACAATGGCGATCAGAGTTTATTAACGATTGAAATTCATGATGAGTCTTGAAGCAGTAGGCCGCGCACGTCAACAAATACTAACATTATCGCAGCAATTCGTGCAATTGTCGAAAACAACCATCATCTTACGAGGTGATATTCAACATAATTTAAAATTTAACAAGAAAGTTAACAAGAAAGTTAACCGCTCATCATTGGATAATGCGTGATGAAAATGCACGTCCTCATTCAGCAAAATAAGCATAGGATTTGTTACAAAAATTTCGTTGAAAAATTTTTGGTCATACTCTCCAGATTTAGCATGTGATTTTCACCTGTTTTCCTGCGCTTAAAAAAATCATTTGGGTGACAAAAGTTTTGACAGCGACGACGAAGTCAAGCTGAAGTGAAATCGTGGCCAATCCATGGACACGTTTCTTTATAACACTAGTATTCAAAAATTTGTGTCACGTTACGAAAAATGTTTAAATGTTAATGATGACTATGTTGAGAAATAATTTAAGGATGAAGTTAATAAAATACTGGAATAATGGAAGTCGATGAAGCAAAAGTTGGTCGGAGAAAATATAATCGAGGATGGATAATTGGTGAGCAATGGGTTTTTAGTGCTATCGAATGTAACAATAAATCTTTTTTATTGTTAATCACTCTGTTAATTTTGTTGACCCTGAATCTGATATACATACACAAAATATTGAACGGTTGTGACGTGATATGCGTTCTACTTTACTACTTTGGTGTATGAGAAGAACACTACGAACATTATTTAACAGAATTTATGTTTAAAAAACGATATGATTTTAATGACAGAATGCCGCAATTTTTAAATTAATGGCTTCTTTATATTCCATTAAATGATTTATTGTCGAGTAATGAATAAAATGTTACATATTCTTCATATTGTATGTTGTATTAAAAAAGTGTTCTATTCAAAGAACGTTTTCTTCAAAAACTTTTTAGTTCAAGAAGGTCAAGATCACTCGGAATCATTTGGGGCTGGCTGTGTAAAGGGGAAATATAATATAATATTATCATATAATATTTACCAAAAAAATTACAAATTTAAATATTAAAGCTGTACCTATGGCAATATATCTGTTAACAAATACATAATAAATTATTAATGCAATTTTTCATCATGATGAAGGTATAATCGATGGACATTACACAAATATGATACGTATTAAGGGCACAATGGGTACTAATAAATGATTTAAATATAAAAAAATACCATGACCGTGAACTGCTAAAAATGCATTTATATTCTTTGCAGAACAATAAAGTATACTTTATAGATATGTATAGTCTACACACACATATACGCACGCGCGCATGCACGCATTTGTATAAATGTACATGTAACGTGTACAAGTGAATTTAATGAAACAAAAAAAGGAAACAGTAATTTCTAATTTAAAAAAAAAGTGGAATCTTATAAAAAATACCTCGCAAAAATAAAAGAGATACGTCAAGTATAAAAAAAGGCTTCATATTTATTCAAGAATTAACTATCAAAAATAAATATGAAATCAATATAACTGGCCAAGTATATTGTACATTATGAAAAAGACTTTGAAAATCCTAAAAATCTGTTCAAAAATTATTTGTTAAAAATGGATACATTATCAGCAATTACCCAACAATTACATGTAATAAATTAATGCATCCAAAAGTGCGTGCAGTTGTGATTTTACAATAATATATTTAAAAGTATATGCAGCTAAAGTTTAATGTACTTATTCTCTTTATACAAATCTTAAGTCGCACGAAATTATAATGAAAATGACGAACGGGATCGTAGAAGATACTTGGCGTGCCTCGATTATAGATATATAAAAGAATAGTAGGTTCAGTCAAAAAATGATACTAATGGTAATCCTTTGCGTTCTGCATAACAATATAATACTCCAATTTCCTCTATTAAAATACTACTTGTTGGAAGAAGTCTAGGAAAGCTAAACAATTTCGCTCTTACAAGTACTCACGCAACTGACAACGTGATAGTCGTTTAGCAGTCACATGAAAAAAAAAATTCGGTTCGTGTAACTGAATTTCGATTACGACAACCGAAATTTTCTATTTTCTGGAGACCAGATAAAAACTCGATAAGAACAGAAAAATTCTTATGCTAGATTTCCGCTACTCAGGCAATTGCTTTTGGTTATTTCTACCGAATGTTAACGCTGCCTCTGCTAAAAATCTAGTTGTCAACAAATCATAGCTCGATTATAATTACTAATGTTTATGTTACAATAATAAGAAACAGATGTTCTGCCGCTCTGATTCACTCTCATTTGTAACTATACAATATGGCTCGCGTTATCGTGTGTTTCAGTGTGCTGGAGATAGTTTTCGATTACTTTTGGTCGAATACCTAAATATTTAGGTTTTTCTTCAACAGTGAATATCAAGATGCTTACTTCCCTGATCGCACACTTAGACATCCACTTTCTTGACGAACATGTAAACAACACTTAGACATTTAATTCATCGATGGCAAACACCTAAACATTTAATTTCTCAATGATGAACGCCTAGATACCCACTTCCTCATCGAGATAAGGTTATATGACCGAATATTGATCTCATGACCAATGCAATTGATCAATTCTTTCTTCATCTGAGATCGATTTCTAACATCATGGACACCGGGCTTTATAATTTTTTTGGCACCTCAATTATTATTATCGATTATGTTTTATAAAAAACTTGTCAAAATTTTAACCGTAGCTATAACTCACCTACGTTATTGCCGTTGGTAAGGCATAAGCTGCTATCAAGCGCTAAATTCACCGGATTCGTCTGTCAAATCTTTTTGTTTGTAGTGTACAGAGACTTCTTGTCATTTCTTGTCACGATTCACTATACCTCATTTCGCGCACTCTGTGCGAGTAACCGAATACTTCGCTATGATTCCGTATACTTGGTATACCGAAAATTTTGATTCTCCTAACCGAAAGCATTTGTTAATGTAAACAGTGCTTCAGATAGTAAGAATTGGCTATATTTTGCTCTAATTGAAACTCAACTAACTGAATATCTTGCCTGTTACAGCCGAAATTTTTTTTCCGTACAGATAAAAGATATTGACATAGAATAAGACTATTGTGAAATTCCATAATTTGTTATGCATTCGTTATGAGTTCATAACAACAATTGTATAGCCTTTTTACTATATAAAATATCTGCGCAACTGTCATTACGAATACGAAACGACTGCATAACGAGTTACAGAATACAGGGACTGGACTTACATACTTATACTATCCCCGGATCTTATATGTCTTATACATCATATCTTTATTTATATATTTCAAAACATTATGTTAAATTATAAATGGATTTATAAGAATATAAATGCTATCCGGGCACGCGCCAAGTATTTCTACTATGATCCTGTTCTCATTACAGTTCATGCAACTTAAGATTTGCATGAAACAAAAGAATAAGTACATTAAACTTTAGCTGTGTATACTTTTAACCCTAGTATGATAATGGTACTTATTTTCCTTATAACATCAGGGTTTGTGAATCGCAGCAACTTTGCTATATCTCTGAATTGAATACGTATTTTTTAACTCAAAACATGTGAAATTTGTATCTCAATGTCAGACAAAGATAAATATGAATCAAAAAAATAATATTTTATTTTCAATTACAATGCTTCAAAGAAATTTTATTACAAAAATTCGCAAAAAAAGACTACTCAAATAAAAAATTCTCAAATTTTTAATGTTCAAGCAAAAACCGTAGTTATATATTAGTTGATCCTTTGGATCAACTAATAAAAAAAATAGTACGATATGAATCGCTCAAAAAAAATATAATTATTTAAACTATCGAAAATCGACATTTTTGAAGAATCTACGTATTTAAAGTTTACAATAATTAAATAAAATTTTATTATTTGAACAATAAAAGAGTAATAATATAAATAGATAAGGATTGTACATGTATAAATATTATTACAGTATGCATAATTAAGTTTATTAGGATTTAGTTTAGAGGATGATGCAATACGCTCCAAAATAATAATCCTGATCAAGCGATCTCCGAAGACTGACAGAAATTATTGTATGAAATTTCTACTATTTACTATATTAACATATAATTTAGTTCTACGTTTTGGTGTACTTAATTTATACTATCCGAAACTCAGTAAACATATAATCAATAAAAAATAAAGGGATACCCAGAATGTCGAAATCATATAAGCTAATCACATGTGAACAGTGATGCCATTTCAGGGACGGTTTATGACATCGCCATCAATTGACGGTCTAGTCACGCTCCACACAACTGAGTAGTCACACACAAGTCTGCGTCTATGTGCGTTCGAAGTTCGAATGCTTTCAGCCAGCTTCGTTCGGATGTTTGATCGAGAGAACGAGACAATGCTTCTCCGAATTATGAAGCGAGCGAAAATGTTTCTCGGCTGCTCGTGTATATCGAAAAGCAAGGAGACATTTTAGATAACATGTAATTTTTAATAAATTGTAGTAAATCCCTCCCATTAATCCATAATAGCATAAATCATATCTAAACGTAATAGTTAACAAAGTATTAATTATTTAAAATTAATTTTTCATAGAAGTTATATATGTTTATAAGTCAGAAACGTAACTAGTTGGCGTAATCAAACTGATTTTTTCCTTTTTTTCATAGATTCCTGGGAAAAACTATTTTATATATAATTATATAAAATTATATAAAATTATATATAACTTTATATATTTGTATATAACTTTATATATTTGTATATAAATGGATACATTTTATATATAATTATACATATTCTTGAGATTTCCATGGGTGCTTTCTATATAAAGATTATGCATTTTACGTGTTTCCTCCGTCTTCAGATCAATTCTTGGAATGTTAACATTTTGTGAATCTTCCATTTCATCAGGGCAAGGAGCAGTCTAAAACTGAGTTGGGGATTTCTTAAGATTTCTTAAGATTTGTCTTATCTTTTTGGGTCATTTAAAGATAGTTCGGATATTGTTTGTTTAATATTCTGCCAATCCGATCTGTTGTTCCTTTGACATATGGGAGAATGGTTAGGATCCTTTCTTCTGATTGTGCGTCAGAGACCATTGTCTTGTTTGCATGTTTATTGATTGTTTTGATTATGTCTTTTTTATCGTGTCTGTTTTTCTGTAAGGCTATTTTTAAGTGATTGAGTTCTGTCTATAAATGTTCTTCTGTCTATAGAATCCTAAAGATCAACGACCTCCACTCAGCTTCGCAAGAGTATACAAAATATCTTGTTCCTGCGGGCAAGTATACATTGGAGAAACTGGGAAAATGATCAACCTACAGATAAAAGTACATCAACGTGATATCAAGCTAAACACGTCACGCAATCAGCATTATCAGAACACAATATCGAAACAGGACATCAATAATTGTTTGACAAAATGACCACAATAGCCAACATTACATCATACTTTCCAAGAAAGTATAGAGAAGCCATAGAGATACAAAATCCTAATAAAACAATCTAAATAGAGATAATGGCTACAACATAAATAAAAACCATTTTCCTGGTTATTGAAGACCGATTTCCTGTACCTCTCCCCCTCCCCACACCCCTCCCCTTATCCACAATTCTCTTTTTTCTCTCTATCACTCCAACAAGCGTAATATTAAAAAGAAATGATCCTGAGAAACAGCTTAGTATCAGGCTGCTTCTCTTCACCTGAGTGGACTGCAAGATTTACGAAACATTGGCATTCCAAGAATGAATTTGGACACGGAGGAAATCCGCGAAATGTATAATCTTTACATCATCGTATTGACATCAATTTGATGGTTCATTTCTCGCTGAATAATATTTACTTTTTAAAAAAAAAGGTTTTTTTTAAAAAATATTTTCTCTGTACGAATACTTTTTGCACTCACTGTATCTCTTTCGTTTAACAATTATTATAAATTAAAGAAATGTCAATTTATTGATGATAATTGATGATGAATCACATCAAAAGATGATCTATAAAAATGCAAAACAAATTATTCGTTTAATTATGTATAGAATAATGTAAGAATTTCATGATTGATTTATCTAAAATATATAAAATTCGTAGAAATATATAAAATTCGTAGAAAGAACTATAAATGGAATATTTACATGATGATGTGAATTTCCTTCAAAACTTATTTTATATGTAACGACACTAATCATTTTGGAAATCGAATTTTGCTGTAATAATTATATAAAAACATATTATTCCATATTTTATTTTAAATGCTTTTCTATAATTATCATCTGAACTTATAATGAAAATTCTGATAATAAAAGAAATTACAAAAATTATTTATATAATTATAAAGATGATGCTAATGTAAGTTTAAAATGTATAAATGCCCTTATATGTGCAATTTTAAAGTAATTCTTTGTCTATTGAAAAACGAATTCTTCCTACAGTTGTTACGAATAATTTTAATAATTACGTGAAAATGTATTTGGCTTAATACGTTTACTAATGAACGTCTACTATTATAGTTATTTTAGAAAAATCAGGGAAAAAATGTTTTATATATAAGTGTATATAATTATATATAAAATTATATGTAATTGTATAGAATTATGTATAAATATATACAAGATATTGAATCCATTTATATACAAATATATAAAATTATATATAATTTTATATAATTATTGGGACTGTGCATTAATTTTAAAAGATTTTTTGGTATTGTAAATATACGGCTTTATTGTGAAAAAATGATTACAAAAGCCACTACTTTTTCCCATCTTTCTGGTCATAGATGGATTTCACGTCGAATCGATCCATGAATTTTTTGTTATCTTCATAAGAATGGAAGCGCTGCTCAGACATGAGTCATCGAAATATGGTAATCAGAAGGAGCAATCTGGAGAATACGGCGGGTGTGATAGGACATCCCAGTTAAGTGCTTCTAACGTCTTGACCGGTTTCGCATAATGTAGCCGAACATGCTGGAAAATCAATTTGTCATGTCTTTTTGCATAATCTAGCCGTTTTTACTTCAATGCTCGATTTAATTGCATCAATTGTTGGTAGTGTTTCCCAGGTTCCCATGTTTCGTTGGGTTGGAGCAGCTCATAATACACTACACCCAGCTAATCTCACTAAATACAGAACATTTTTTTGACACCAGAATTTGGCGCCATGAATTTTCGGCTTTGCCGTCGATGTTGATGATTCGCCTGGCCTGCACTATAATTTTTTGCGCTTCAGATTATCGTAGTGTATCCATTTTTCATCACCCGTGATGATACGATGCAAAAAAACTTTTTCTTCTGTGTCTTTGAAGCAAATTCACAGGTTATTTTGCGTCTTTCGACCTCGGCTTTAACTCGTATGGCATCCAATTTCCTTGCTTTTGAATCATTTCAATGGCCTTCAAACGTCTGGAAATTGTTAATCGATTAACCTTTAATGATTCTGCAAGTTCTTTTTGCGTTTGATTCTTGATCGAGTAAAGCTTCCACTTCCTCATCAAACTTTTTTGGCTAGCCTGAACGTTCCTTGTCTCCCGTGTCAAAATCACCTTTTTTATAACTTCGAAATCAGTACTCACATGTTGAAATCAATGGATCCGAATAATCACTATAAGCTTTCGACAGCATTCGTTGACTTTCAGCAGCACTTTTCTTCAAATGGAAGCAAAAAAGCAAAGCTTCCTACAAATTGCGTTTTGGCACAAAATTCGACATATTCAAAAAAACAATGTTATTTACACTTCGACAAAATGACACATACTGAAAATTAAAACCACATGATAGTGCTTTGAACATGAAGGCAACAATATGGCTCAATTCGATAGTATTATATTAGTTACGCCATTTCTTGAAAATCTTTTAAAATTAATGCGCATTCCTAATATAAAATATTTTTTCCTGGGAATCTATGAAAAAAAGCAAAAAATCAGCTTGATTACGCCAACTAGTTACGTTTCTGACTTATAAACATGATATATAACTTCCATGGAAAATTAATTTTAAATAATTAATACTTCGTTAACTATTACGTTTAGACGTGATTTATGCTATTGTGGATTAATGGGAGGGGTTTACTGTTACTACAATTTATTAAAAATTACATGTTACCTAATGTCCTCTTGCTTCGCGATACACGCTCGGGCATCCGAGAAACATTTTCGATCGTTTCACAATTCCGAGAAATGCTGTCTCATTCGCTCATAGCATGTCCGAATGCCCGGCAAACGAAGCTGGCCGAAGGTGTTCGAACTTCGAGTGCACATAGCCACAGGCTCATGCTTATGTGTGTGACTACTCGCGCGGCGCGCTGCTTGTGAGTGATTTAGGCCGTCGACTGATGGCGTTAGTCACGATGTCGTAAACTGTCTCTGAAATGACATCATTGCATGAGGGTCCCAAGTACTTATTTAAGAATTGACAGGAGAGACCTGTAGAGATCTCTAGTCGAAGATTTTTAAATTTTTTATACCGCAATTATGATTACAAATACTGGATGGATCGCGTTTTAATTGCGATATTCATAATCAAATAAAATTAAATAAAAGGAAAGGCTCCTGAAGGCTCGTACAGAGTGATTTTTTTGTAAAAAAAGAAAAATAAAAATTTTGATATCTCATTCGATTTATAGTGCAGTTGAAGTGTACATACTCTTATTAATAAAAATTGTCAAGAATCAGTTTGCAAAATTTGGCTCTGTATGAACCTTCCCAGCAATATAACGAAGAAGTTTCAACAGATTTAATAAGGAAATATTATTTCTTTAAGAAGAAAAATGAGCATAACCTAAGACACCAGAACTACACGTTTTACTACAGCTAATTGCTAATCATAGAGAAATTCTTCATATTCAGTTGAACAAAAAAAGTATCTTTGTCTTTCTTGATGGTATTGACAATTCTCGCCTTTGGCGTACCGAGTGGCCGAAAACGAACTAAATTGCATGAGACAACCTATTGAAAAAAATCCTCTTTTGATCTGTCACGCTTGATAAGAAAAGACCGAAAATGCTTTCTCAGCGATCTCGGCCGCTCGGTGTATATCAATATAAGGGCATTCGAGATAACATATAAATTTTAATAAATTTTAGTAATCATATATCTTTTCCATTAATATATAATAGCAAAATTGATTTTAAAACGCGATAGTTTACGAGATATTAATTATTTACAATTTTCCATGCGCGTTCATAAAGACAAGATGTAAGAACTCCGCGTGGTCGTGCATGTAAGGTGCGAGATCAGTAAACTGGAAATCTCACATTCAAATCATTCTTTTTTCTTTTTTTTCACATATTTTTATATAATTATTGAATTTATACGTATACTTTTGAAAATTTTAAACCAACAACCAAAATATAATCAAACGTTAGAAAGAATATAAATAAAATTACTAAAACCATATCAGAGGCTGAATACAATATAAATAAATTAATTTATCAAATCTTCGTTATTTGAGTAATAAAAAGTTAAAATCAGACTTACATTTTGAAAAACAAGAAAAATTAGAATTATGAGTTAAAATATTTATAATTATATGAAGATGATGAAATCAAGTACTTTATTTTATCTTTTTCCTGGCATACTATTCTTGTTTTACATCGAATAAACAACGAAGATGGAATAACAAAAATAGCGATAATGTCTTCTCGAATGCATTTGCCAATTTCTACTTAAAAGTTGTTTTGTTTGTGAAAATAATTTCAGTATCAGGAGAGTGGCTTTTTATCTCAACACATAAATAAAAGCACATGTAAGAGATAATATTTATAAAGTTAATATTTTACAATGAAAGCACAGTATAAATTAAATTAAACATTGAATTAATTAATCTATATTTGAATAATGTATGAAGAAGTAATTGTTAAATTAGGAATTACTCTAATACGAAGCATTTTTACTGTTTGGACTATTTGAATATAATCTTTTCATAGACTCTGTTTTTAAATTGAATTTTCTTATAATTAATTTATTTTTTATATGTATACATAGATGTACTTCAGAGCATTCAATTTTGGCTAAGATACAATTATTAGACTTTATATAAAAAGAATTATAAAAACTTTAACTCATGATTCCATTTTTTTTTACACTTGAACAAAGAAGTAGTTTCAGTTTTTTTTTACTACTCACTGACACAATGAAGATTTAATTTATTTATAATATTTATTTATATTGTGTCCTCTCTGATATGATTTCAGTAATTTTATTTATATTCATTCTAACATTTGACTATATTTCTGTTTTTGTTTAATTATATTTTGGTTGTTGGTTTAAAACTTTTAAAACGTTTTGAACGTTTAATTCAATAATTATAAAAATATGCCATATTTTTATTAATAACTTTATTTTTTAAAAAGAAAAAAAAAAAGAAAAAAAGAACGTAGGATTTGAATATGGGGGAATCTCCAGTTTACTGATCTCGCATCTTACGCGCACGATCACGCGGAGTTCTTACATCTTGTCTTTATGTGGTGTATAACGCGCATGGAAAATTGTAAATAATTAATATCTCATAAACTATCGCATTTTAAAATCAATTTTGCTATTACACATTAATGGAAAAGATATATGATTACTAAAAGATATATGATTACTAAAATTCAAAACTTATGTTTTCGCGAATGCCCTTATACTGATATATATACACCGAGCGGCCGAGATCGCTGAGAAAGCATCTTCTGTACAACGACCAGAGGGAGAACATCGGGCTCTCACTCTCTTTCGCTCTCAACAGGAATCATATTAGTGTTCGTATGTATATGAATACACAACCACATAAGAAGATGGAAATTATATTATTTGAAGTTATATATTATCTGAAGGCAGCCTTGAATCCAGAGTTTTAAAGTCCTATTAAGTGAAATCTCAAAAGTTAAATCGGACCCGTTTTGGACCGTCACTCCTGTTGATCCTTAAATTTTCGTGCATTCTCACGTCGAGAATAACGCAAAAAAAAAGTAGCAGGCTTATCATATGTATGAACAATTAAAGTTTTTTTTTCAGTCTCAATCCGGGTCTTGAAATTATATTATAAAAAAATTACAGCAATGTAAAATATTGCATACGTTGAATCAATGAATATCATACTAGGATTAAATATATTAAAATCGTAACTGCACTTTTGAATGCATTAAACGTTTATTGCATGTAATTGTTGAGTAATTGTATTGATAATATATATCCATTTTTTACAAATAATTTTTGATTTTTAGATTTTTTGATTTAGATTTTTATAAGGTTTTTGAAGTCTTTTTCGTAATGATATACTTGGCCAGGTGTATTGATTTCATACTTACTTTTAATAGTTCATTCTTAAATAAATAATGAAGTCTCTTTTTTATGTTCTTGGCATATATTTTTCACCTTTGCAAGATATTTTTTATAGGTTACAATATATCTGAAAGATTACATATTACAGTGTAATATTACAGAAATATTTTACATGTTGATAAATAACATTAAAATATCACAATAATATTTTTGTGATATGTCACAATAGTATTGCTGCAAATTATCGTAGTAATATTATGGCAATATAACATTCAGGAGCAGAATGACATATATATTATAATAATTAATAACGTTTCTATGTTTATTTAATGTTAAAGATGTGCCAAGAACCAAGCATAACGGATTCGAGATCCGCGAGTACGTCGAGATCAGAGCGTTATTATTTTATATACTTTGTATAAAAACAAACTGATAATAGCTATCTTTATTAAAAAACTATTTCGCCACACTTCTATCATTTTCAGTCTACAATTATTTAGTTATTTTCCGACGCGTTACAGACTCGCTTTACGAATAGAGGTGGACGTAAGGTCTTTGTGTGAATCCGTATTGAGCGCAAAGTGAGCGAATAAGCCTCGAATCGGAGCTCCAGTTACAGCTCCGGTTATATCTTATCGTTATTTCCGCGCGTTCTTGCTGACGAGGTGTCTCTCGTCAGCTTTCGAAATTCTTTCGACAGCATCATACAATATGCGACGGACGAACATGATGTTAAATTTTTATATTTTATTTTAATATAAGATGTCGCGTCAACATCGCGCTCAACAACATTAAGATGTTAATTATTAAGATATCACAAAATTATATACACACATGAATGGGAGACGGAGAGGAGACAGTTTTTTAAGGATAGAGGAATGGAGATAGATACAGGAGAGACAGGGAATGGAGGAAGAAAGCACGAAGAATTAGAGGAGAAGGAAAAGGTCAGGCAGAGGGATGAAAGATGGGAGCGGAAGAAAATCGAGATTTAGTAGATGGTATATATAGGTAAAGGAAGAGAGAGTCCCGAAATATCTGGAGAAAGGATGAGGAGAAAGAAAGGGAGATAGCAAGGTTTAGGCTTGGAAATGAGATGATGGAAAGGAAGTATTAGGAGGAAGAGGATAAGATGATGTATTGATTATGCGGAGGGCAAAGAGAGACTTAGGAAGGAATGCAAGAACTGGAAAGAGGGAGAAGGTAGTTGGCAGGAAGCAGGAGGTGATCTTTTAATAAAATTTATTAAAATTTATAAATAATTAATTCTTATTGCAAAAAATATTATATCTCGATCGGGAAGCGAACCCGGATCTCTTGCATTCCGTGCGAGTCTTAAGCCTTTAGACTACTGAGGCTTTAGTAATATTTTTCGCAGTAATTGGCATATAAAGAAACAATGTCTCTTTAAGTAAATAATTAATCCTTATTGCGAAAAGTATTATGTTATTCAACATTATTAAGATCGTCTCGAAGATGCGAATAAGCATCAAAAATTTGCATCAAAAAGCATTAAATTGCTAGTCAATTTAACTCGTCAGATTACTGCGGTAGTTCAGTAGAGTTAGTGTTTTCAAGAAAAATCATTTCGGCGCGCATTTCTGGGACTACATACGTAGTATATAAATTCACACAAGAATCATATAAGTATTTAAGATCCAGCTAGATTATTTAAGGCTTTGATTTTTTTAGTTTGTGTTATCATACATATACAATCCTATAATACATTATATTCTTAAAATTTATTATCTCCGTTACGTATACCACCGGTTTTTTATTACTGGTAATCAATTGGCAGTAATATATGAACATGACCTGAATGGTGATGGTTCATTATTCTATCATAAATATATGTTCTCGCTGGTTAAATAAATAAAATGATATAAATAAAATATATTTACTTCATATTTAATGATTATTACAAATAACTAAGTTATACTATTGAGTAACTCGAGGAGGAAAAAATGTTGACAAAGTTGTGAATAAAATAATGAAAATTTTTACTAATTCTCTAACATGAAGCTATAACTATCTTGGGAAGCAGAAAAAGAAACCATTTCATAATTTAGTTCTATGTATTTTAGGTAAATTTATAGTGATTCAGATAGCCAACGAGCCTAGTGTATAAGTTTAAATCCGCTGTTTGCTCATAGGTGGCATTAGTGAGCATACAAAGCTACCCTAGGCACACTTTTTTTTATGTGTTTGACATCTGTCAACATTAACCAGTGCACATCATCAGCAATTTCATACAACAACATACATTTTTTCTTTCGTAATCATGTCTAGTTTTTTACTAAAAAAAAAAG
>Ga0157363_1001276_pt1 | contig 20834 bp, 15 predicted proteins | sample AttsexASBM1_FD_111477 | JGI IMG/M metagenome (GOLD analysis project Ga0157363, IMG submission 111477) | Fungus gardens microbial communities from leaf cutter ant in Ribeirão Preto, State of São Paulo, Brazil - Atta sexdens ASBM1 | ecosystem: Host-associated > Fungi > Mycelium > Unclassified ... | reverse complement strand
TATTTCATTAGAAGTTATACTTACAAAAAATATTAGAAATATTATATTTTATAATTAATATATATGAAAAAAATTCTGAGAAAAATTTTCACCAGGAAAAGTGCATTATCAATTTGCTGGCAAAGCATATCTGCTAGATATGCTTTGCCAGCAAATTGATAACAGCAAATGAACAAAATGCATAATCTGATGACAGATTGAGAACAAAATCTGAAACAAACTGCTCGATTTCTGCTACCAATTTGCTGGCAGCTTGTCAGCAAACTTTATCGACATCCATAATCAAAAGCGGAGACAGATGATTACAGTTTCGTAATCAAAATCTAATCGAGTTTGCTGTCAATTTGATCCCAAATTGGTTAATGTTTTGCTATTATATTTATCATAAAAGTATAATACATGAATATTACAATTAAATTCTTCGAATATTCAGTAATGATATTTATAAATATACATGTATTTATTTATTAAAGCACATAAAGATCCGCTATCCAATACATTAAAAAGAAATGTTGTATATAAGATCAAATGCAATGACTGTGATACATCGTATGTCGGACAGATTGGTAGGGAAATTGAAAACGAGATTATCGGAGCATCGTAAACATAAATAGCCAAAAATCATCTCATTCCGTTATTACAGAACATAGATTGCATTACGGCCATGATTTTGATTGGGAAAACATTAAAGTTTTGCATAGCAAGAGATTTTACAACAAGAGAATAATGTCGGAAATGATACATATTAATAGACAGACAAAGTTTGATTTTACGAACGGACATAGATGTCTTAAATAGTGCTTACATCGAAACATTGAATAAGTATAGGATGTATATGTGACCACGGTGATATCTACAGTTTATTTTATTACATAATTTTGTTAAACTGAGAAGACTTACTATTAACAATTCATAATGGTTCATCTTTTTAATTTTAATTTTTGACGAGTTTCTGAAAAAATCTGTTTCTGAAAAATTCAATTTCTTCCACAATATTTGTCAATTGTAACTGTTCAAAACTTCGTGAGGTCAGACTTTTCCGTACATACATATTTTCCAACTAGTTTTCAATTTCGGCTTGAGTTTTCTAATCGCTCAGCTTTGAAACTGGTATTGGACACACTTACTAATGTTTTGGATTATGGCTCGATTTTTCACTCCGAGATGATCACATGTAGAGAAAGTGGATTTCGAACTAAGAGATGTTAACAATCTAAATTAACGGTGTTAGTATCAGAAATATTAGGCTGAAGATGACTCAAAGATGAGTTGAAACGTTCCAATTTTTATATAGTTTTATATTGACCTTATTATATTTTTTTGATATTTTTTAAATATCAAATATATTTATAAGCGATTGACTCCTAGAGTCTTTTGTTTTATATTTATGTATTTTGTAATATTCTTACATGTATTATGTGCAAACTATGAAGTTTATAAATTAATGAATTAAAATTAATTATTACATATGTCTTTTATATCCAAGTAAAAACAATTTTCAGGGAATGTATTTTGCATACATTAATCCCAGAGAAGGTCTTTCAATTAATTCTAAACGAAAGCAAATTGTTTCGTTTGTTTTTTCTTTAGAATTCCAAGATCTTTTCTAGGAATAGTATGTACGGAAGATCGGGATCAGTTGAATACAGGGATAAGTAGAATAATTGAGGCTACCTTAAAAACAAAACACGCGAGACACGCGTAAACGTGTCTGAGCATGCAGCAGCAACTGCCGCTAAGTCTGCTGTAATATCTTGTTGCGAACACATCTATGATAGAAGTTATGTACAATTTAAAAAAATCGTACCTAAGTAAATATTTTTATTCTTAAAATTTTTGTTTTACAAATATGGTTCATATATGATTGTCTGAGATATTTGATTTTTACTTAGATAGTAAGTGTAATTCTTACTTAATAAAGTTCAACAGATTTTTTTGTTTATGTGTCTTTGTTATCGTATATTGTTAATGTTTTTAAAAAATGAACGGATGGGGACAGTAGACTACAGCATGAAACTGTATAACATCATTTAGTGACAATTCTTTATACTTACTCAAAATTTTATTCCTTTAAAGAGATTTTCCTCAGTGATAAATGTTATAAGTTTAGTTCCCTCATGTTTAATCTCGAAAATTAGGCTTATTCAACATGTTTTTGCATGAAATAAACAAATTTTGCAAAAAGAAGTATTGTTTTGCCCTGCGAAGCGAATGTTTAAAATATATTTTTATAAAAGTTTTATTAATATGTAGCCAAAGATGTAGCTTAAAATACTAATCTTTATTTTAATAATCTTAGTCCCCGAATTACCCCAGTCGGAGCTAGTTGAATTAGATGGAATGCATTTAAAAAATGCATTTTTTTCATATTAGTTATTAGTTTCTCCTTGTTATTAAAATATTATTAAGTAGTCAAATATATATAGTAACTGATGTAGAAAATTCATTCGATAAGTCTCTTAATTTCGTCCGTAAAAATTCGAAACTAAAAAATGAGTCTATTAGCTCCAGTCTTCCCTATAACAAGCATTAAATTAAGCTAGGATAATGTATAGCAACATAACAGTCACGTTCTAGTTTTATAATAATAATGCAGCAAATATATTATTTTTATATGATTATTATATAATATCTCAAGTTACATTATATTATACAACTGTAATGATTCGTGAGGGAAATTACAATTAACGTGGATGTAAAATCTTATGCACACATTATATTATGTTATATTCCATTATATGGAAGCAATATATAGTTATATATTTGTGTTTGCTGGGCTGTATATATATTGCAACTGCACTCACGAGCGTGGCGCAATTTTGTCGCGCGTTCGCAGCTAACAATCTTTAAAATTTTCACAACGAGAATTCGTCTGGTCTTAAAAGGAACGCGACAGAAAAATTATCTTTACGCGACCACTTCTCACGCTGTGTACAGCGTGAGATCTCGAAACTGATAATTGGGCGCCAGGCACGAATGAGCGTGCCGCTCTTTCCCGAAATTAATCAGAATATTTTCCAAATGATATTCTGAACTGCGAACGTCGACGACTCTCGTAAGCGACAGCTCAGTCCCGGAAATAGCAGAGGGGGTGGTTCGTGGCCGAGAGCAGAGGATAGTTTGAAGGAACGAATAGGAAGTGATTGTAATAAATGACAAAACAATTAGAAACAAGAAAAATAACAAATATATTCTATTAATCTCCGATTCTCTTTCGGACACGTTCGATAGTAGGATGCGATAGAAATACATTAGAGTAGTCTCGCCTGTTCTCTTATCTCTATAATGCGTAGTGATTACACTAATTCTCGATAGCATGAGCTCTCACTGCGTAAGAGCAATTTTTATAATATCACACAAGTAATAGTTCGACACTTTGATAACCGAGGCAGGAAAATGATTATTGTGCTACCTAGATACAATGTGACTTCGTACTTATCCGCGCGGATTTCGAATCATCTTACAGAATTTCGGAAAATAATAAAGAACGCACGGACATCACGACATAGAATTCCGACACAAGCAAGACAAATTATCACGCAGCAATATTTAACGAAAATGACCAGTCTGTGGCTCAAACGGATCCGGAAAGTTATTATCCCGTAACGGACAAAGAGAGACATGCGCTTATACATACACCATTAATGCGAGAAATCTGACGCAATTACACATCATGTCTTATGTACGAGAACCGACAACAAAAATTACGCGCCTCCCTGATATGGAAATTGGTGACCTTAGCTCAACGGCGCTTGTCTCATCACAATAACCCTCCTAGATTCTTTGACACGATAGACTTCCGCTCTTAGCATTCTGAGTCTCTCTCATACACACACGCCTGGTTCGCTCGTCACAGAGTGCTGTGTATTGACACTGCTGACCCTTCTAAGTAATGATGTACGGGTCTTTTCTGACGCATGCGCGTCGGTAGAGTCACGTGAACCAACAACATCTCGAGCGTTATTTAGGTTATGGGCGCAAAAGCCCTAGCCCTTTTGACGGATTCAACAGAGGCAGGAGGTAAAGCGGGAGCACAGATTGCATAACGCATAAGAAATTCAAGCAATCATAGGTCTTTATTTCATGGAAAAGAAGAAAACGAAGGATTTTGATTGGTTCAATTTCTTATGCATTACGTATTATGCATTATGCAAGAGTCTGTACTCCCTGCTTTAGTCTTAGGTAAGTATAAATTTATTTATTTATTATTAATATTTATATAATGGATCCTAATATTGGAGCTATTAAAAAATGCAAAAATAGAGATTTTGAAACTTCATACCAGATGAAGATATTTTTAAAGAATGATTGGCTCCCCATTCGGTTGAAAATAAAGTGCTTTGCATAGCATTCAATCATCAGATGTTGTAAAACAGTAAGGCATTCACTAATGGTTAAGTATATTGAAAATATAAATTTTAATGGTAATTGTAATACCATAATACGATAATACGATAATATCAAAAATTAACACACAGAAAAAGTGAAACACGCGGAAATTAAAGTAGCAGCTTTTTTACAGAGTATATTATTTAGTACCATCATATAATACCGTTAATAAAAGATATTTGTATTATTTCTGAAATTGTACAAGGTATTTCTGGCTTATTTCACTGGCTTGAAAAAAGTGTTATCATACTGTTAAAAATGTTTGCTAAAAATGCTCAATGAATCGAGAAAATTATTGAAAATTAAAAAATTTGTAAATATTCAATCTTAATAGATGAAAGTACCGATATAACGGATAATAGTAATGTGCATTCTTGTCCGGTATGTTTCACCTTTAAGTAAACAAATTAAAATTCAATTGTTAGAATTATTATCTTTAGATGCTAAAGATTGTTCTGCGCGTAAAATTTTTGAAACATTAAAAAATTTTTTAGAAAAAAAGATATCCCAATTAAAAATATTATTGGAATTGCATATGATAATGAATCTGTAATGATTGGACGTAATAATTTTTATGAGTCATTTAAAGTCATTTAAAATTAGAAATATCGGATTTAAAAACGTTAAACTGCATTTGCCATTCATTCGCACTTATAGCCAGTAAGATTTATGATAAAATACCTTCTTCATAATTTAATTAGTGAAAATTTAATTAGAGGAGTTGCTACTTATATTTCGGGTAGTGCAAAGAGATGTGCAATTTTGACAGATTTTAATAGATTTTGACAGATTTTGATTTCAAGATTTTTTTGAAATAGAAAGAAAAATATAAAAATTATCAAATACTATGTGGTTTAGTTTTCAAAAATGTATTGTTCGACTTCTCGATAACTGGGAAGTTTTAAAAAATTTTTTTATTTTAGCAGTAGCAGAGGATAAATTAAAATCTAAAACAGAAATTATTTTAGATTAATTAAATGATAATTCAATTAAAGCACATATGCTATTTTTGAAATATTCATTTAATTTTTTAAATAGCTTTAATGCTCTATTTCAAACACTATAATATTTTAATTCATAAATTATTCGAAGCTAGCGAACAGCTAATACGTCAATTTGCTACAAATTTTATGAACTTTAATGCTTTAAAGATATATAAATATTTCTATTTTAAATATTAATGATAAAAAAAATATACAGAATTTAGAAAATATATATGGGACCGGAATGTGGAAACTTACTAAAAACTTTATCTTTCGAAGCAAATTAAATTAAATTGTTTAAATTTTTATATTACAACAGTTGAAGAAATGAATGTTTGCCTTATAAAGATTCTTTTTTCAATTAGCTTTTTTAGATCCAAAAATTGCTTTGTATGATGAAAATAGATTAAAAATTAACTTGTATTGTTACATGAATAAACCATATTGATGTAACAAAATTAACTTTTGAATGGAGAATTTTGCTATTAGTATTTAATAAAGAACAAAAAAAAGAATTAACTTCTCTTGAGATAGATATTTAATGTGGAAAAATATAACGGAGTGTAAAAATTTCGATGGAGTAAAGATGTTTCCAAATTTAGAATTTTTGAAGTTGAAGTAATTTTCTCTTTACCTCATTCAAATGCTGAAGCCGAAAGAATATTTTCTATTGTAACAGATGTAAAAAATAAAAAACGGAATCCACTATCTAATGATATTGTTTCTGCAGTTTGTGTAGTTTCCAGCTTTCAAGATGAAAATATTAATTGCATAAACTTTGAAATAGATTCGAGATATTTGGAGCTGCATAATGCGTAAAATTTATATAAAGATAAAAGACAATCTGATGATGCTTAATTTTTTTACACTTTTATTTTTTAATTGCATGATGTTTAAGTTTTTGCGCTGTTATTAATTGTATGATGTTTAATTTGTTCACGTTTTTTTTCCTTTTCCTAATTTACATGAAATTTTATATTAAATCATCTAACCAATTTTTTTACGCATGCTACGTATGTTATTAATTGAATTATTAATTGAATTATTATAATTTCAAGGATTATTAATCGTTGTTTTATTTTTTATAGTTTATCTATGTACATATTAGTATTAAAGTTTGTTACTTTATTTATGATAACCAAAGATAAATTAAGTTTTTTAATTTTATTTTTATATAAATTAAGATATTTACTTTCACACAGTTTTGTATTTTTGTTATATGAATACTGATAAGATAGTTTTCCTTACTCTTGTAACAAATGTTGGTGTTATATTTCTGTCAAATAAAAAATTTTATTTTGCATTAACATATTGTGTTTAAAATGTTATTTTTATCTTTCTTTTTTTCTAGGTTATTTTCAAATTATTTTATTAGAGTAAAATTTATATTACAATAAATATAAATATATAATGTGTACACATATGTACAGCATTGTATTTTGTATATGTATCTTATATTCTTTCAATTTTCTAAAATATTTAGGAAACGTGTTAAGGGCGATGCTAACACACCTTTCAACTTACTTTACATTATTGAGCTCGTATGCGCATGCGTCAAAAAAGTATCCCGTATACTATCATTGCTTCCGAGTGATCGCGATTTCCATGAGGAGGCCTTATCGTGTCTAATTGGCGCGTGGCCCTGCGGGCTATAGCGAATAGCGTGAGCCGCGTCATTCATGTATCCTATGTCCTGGTGTGCGGAATTTAACTTGGCAGCAGGATTCTTTTCGGCCGCTAAAGAGACTTTCCTGGATCTCCATTGTGCGAGAGACTTGCATCTCCGTGATGGCATCCTAGTAGTCGAGTGCCTTCATTTTTGTCCTCTCAAGGAAGGTCTCTAAAAGCTCCGGCGCGAGGTCTTTCGCCGACATTTGGATGTAGAGTGGTCTCTCTGTTACTGGCCTTTTGCGATGCTCTGTAATGTGATGGAGCAACAGATTTCGAAACAATGTGGAATATATTAAAATGTGGAGCGATATTACCTATGCCTTGTAGGATGATGGATGCCTCTGCCAATTCGTCCTCAATCTTTTTCCTCCTCTATCTCGGTCCGGATGATCTCTCTTCCGTGAGACGCAAAATTCACAAGATCATAAAAAGTCGCCAATTATCCTGTAAAAACTCGCAATAACGCACGGAAAAGAAAGATAAAAACCGACACAAAAAACATCTGCGAGACACACGAATACACGAAATAGACGGAATAATATAAAAAAAGATGCGTAAATACATCTGCCTCCTAAAAATGAAAGAATACAGGACGCTAAAGTTGCGCTTTCTAGTCGGATAAAAAATGTCACAATATATACACACATATACAGGGTGTCTGGAAATAATCGCCAAATATTTCATGGGCAGATAGAGCGGACTGAGTTGAAAAGTCTTCTACCATTTTGTAAATTTCCCCAATAGTTAATGAGATATTAATCCTTAAAGATAGCCGAATACGCGCGCTCGCCCGGCCTATTACTGTGAAATGTATATGCCTATCGATCGCTTAGCGTGCGGGTCTTAGGGATTGGCTGGCAAGCGCCCCGCGCCCGCTGCAAGCTCGGACGCTTATCAGGCTATCCCCGTTCCCCACGGCCCGCGCGTCGAGCGATCAGTAGGCGTATACACTTCGCAGTAGTATTCGGCTATTTTTAAGGATTAATATCTCGTTAATTATTGAGGAAACTTACAAAATAGTAGAGAATTTTTCGACTCAATTTAGTCCGCTCTATCCATGAAATATTTGGCGATTATTTCCAGACACCCTATATATATATTTGTAAATCTTTCTCTAGTAATCTTATAGTATTTTTCATGATCCAACATGTGTTAAATGTAAACACAATATTTTTGGAAAGTTTTCCAAGTAAAGTTTTCCTGGGTAAATATGCTTTTTTTCATAAATGTACGACTTTCAAAATGATAACTGCATAGGTTTAATATTTGAACAGCTGACAACGCCAATTTGACTGATATTAAAAATTGCTATAACTTTTATAAATTTCTCTATTAGTTACAGTTTTTTCTGACTTTTCATCATTTTAGAAGTTTGATTTACAAAAAAAAATTAATTTATTATGTTTACACAGTTTATTTTTTGTAAAGTAGGTTATGGGGTTCAGTGACTATATGCTAGTGTAGCAAGAATGCAACTACCTTTATTGTTTCGTGCCTCGGTCCTTATCCTGCATGGCGCTGCTGCCGTCGTTGGCCATCGTGTCATCTATCTTACATCTCTTTTTTTTTATTTTAAATTATACAATGGATCTCCCTAACTATTGCCGCTTTACTTTTTACTAGTAATTCAGTCTGTCGGGTGCTTTTATGATTCTATCTGATCTCGTCATTTTAGCTTCTGTATTCCTAGGATTTATCTCCATATTGTCTGTGTCACCTCCGTTTTCTATTTCTATTTTCTGAAGACTTTAATGCCTTCTTCTCCTTTCTTAAGAGCTTTTTTGTTTGACTCTATCTCTTTTTTAGTTGATGATTTATTTACTGGTTTTATGAGTCTTCTGTTTCTTATAAGAATAGATACATTGGCTAGTTAACTTTATGTTTTATCTCTTAGTTGACATAAAACTTCTCCTGGATACTACTCTGACTTTGATTACACTGCACATAGACTTTTGCCTTATGATATCTTTGGATCTGATATCTTTGAAAATTTTTTTACGCATTATAATTGTTCTTTACATTGTAATTTAGCAATATTTTGTTTTATATTATTTGTTACAATTTTCGATTTTAAAGACTTATTTGTATAATAGTTTACTTCTTAATTTCCTGGACATTAAAGCCTCAGCCGGTGAGATATTCCCTAGTACTGGAGTGTTCTGTAATGTAACAGCGCTATGTTTAAATCTGCTGTTTCTTCTAGTTTCCTAAATATTTTTTTTGCAGTTTGTGTGCTTCTTTCGACCATGCCTTTCGTTCGACTGAGCATATGTTGATGACGATATTATGTGGTTGAATTCGTAGTTTTTCATAAATTGAATAAATTCTCTCGACGTGAATTACGTTCCTCCGTCTGAGACTACAGTCAATATCGTATCTTATAAAGGTTGTTTTCATTTTTTCAATAACTATTGTACTTGTCATATTTCCCTTAAGATCTACTTCTGATATTTTGAGAAATAATTTATCATTGTTAAGTACTTTTTCCTATTTAATTCAAAGATGTCGTATCTTATTCCACGGCAGACTCGGTATTTCATGTGACTTTAAAGGTTCTCTATTTTGTGCCTTTGGCATATTTTAGATACAACGGACAATTTACTATATTTTGCTTAATTTGATTAATCATGGCCTGGCTAAAAGATTGACTTTTGTACTAATTTTATGCATTTATTAATCCTAGATGTGTATAATGTACGCGATTTAACATCTCATTTCTCATGCTTCTAGGAATTACTAAACTTTGACCCTTAAATATTAATCCTTCTGCTATCGTTAGTTCACTTCTGTATTGTGCGTAAATTTTAACAGTTTTTTAGTTTTTTGAATCCTTTGGCCAGCCATTTTCAATTACTTTTTTCACTTCTATTAATTCTGAGTCTTTACTCATTTTTAGTTCTTTTTAGTTCTTCGATTTTCTCTGCCATTGCGTTGATCTGACACATTATCGCGCATACTTGTGAATTGATTTCTTTTTCCCATTCTGTATTACTGGTTTCTTTGATATGCTCGTGATAATGCATCAGCTAATATTAAGTCTTTCCCTCTAACTGTCTAATTAGGACAGGTTGTTTTGTTTCTGAGAAATTTTTAACAAATTTACATATGTTAACATTCCTAATATTCTTTGTACGTCATTTTTATCTGCTAGGGTTTGTATCTCTAAGATCGCTTTAATTTTCTCGTTACTTTGTATGCCCTTGTCCGTGATAACGTGTCCCAAATTCGACTTTACATTCTCTAAATTTGCATTTACTTAAATTGAACTTTACGTTATTTTCTCTCACGATTTAGTACTTTATGCAGGCGAGCATCATGCTCTTCTTTTGTTTCTCCCAGATTTAATATGTCGTCAATATAAATTTCAACCCCTTCAATGTCGAAAATATTCTTAAATCTTTCTTGGAACACTTCCGGTGCTGATTTAATGCCATACAGTAATTTTAAAAATTGATATCTCCCAAATGTGTTTCAAATGTACACAATTTTGAGCTTTCCTCATTTAATTTGATAGAGTCCACTTGTTGCATCAAGCGTGCTGTAATATTTAATTCCAGCTAATTTGCTTATTATTTCTACATTTAATATTTGATAATATTTTCTTTTAATTTCGTTATTCAAATTTTTTCTAGACAGTATAGATATATTCTCAACTTATTCACAAGAACATTCTATTTCTCAACTTCCTTACTATGACAAGAGCATTCAATCGGTACTACCTTCGACTTTTTAATTTTTTTCTTTTACCAGTGCATCTAAATTTTCTTTTAAATTGTCTCTTAACGGTATCGGTATCTTTCTAGTTGGATGTACTATCGGTTTCGCATTTTCATTTAATTTAATGTGGTATGGCTTACCCGTACCTTTAAATAAATCTATATTTTTTTTTAATTGTTTCCTGATAGCCTCTATTATCAATTTTTTCTACAGCGTTCTATGTATTATATTCTATGTATTATATCTAGTGATTTTAAAGTTTTCTGTCCTAATAGGGATTTTTTTCTGTTTTAAAAACATTATCTCATGTGTTTTTGAATTAATTTTACATGCTAGTTTACAGCTGCCTTATTTCAAGTATATGCCCTAAGTACGTATTTAATTTTGCTGTGGATTTTTTGTATTACTTCTCTAGAATCCTAACTTTTTATAAATTCTGAGTATGTAAGAATGTTTGGAATTGCCCTTGTGTCTACTTTAAATTTTACCTTCCCATTTATATCGATTTCTTTGAATTATTCATATTTCGTTATTTCATTATATATATTTCATTATATATATATTCGATTGATTCAATAAATACTTAAATGCTCGTCTCTTGTTTTTGTTAATTCAATTTCATCAACTTTAGCTTCTTTCTCTTTTTCCTTTGATTTCTTATTTATTTCGTTTTTGAAATATTTACTCGCGAAATGATTTTGCTTTTTACAATTATGATGTTTATCCATAAACCGGACACTTATTTATTGGATAACCTACTACATTTCCTATAATTGTTAATTTGTTTCAAGTTCTCCACTGTTGCCCATTTTTAATCCGTCTTGTTGTCCCTTCTTTTTAGAATAATAGATGATGTCTATACTGTTGTCGAATGTTGTTGCTGTCCTCTCCATTTGATTACTTCTTTTTCTCGCCATTTCAATGAGGTATTGTTCGATTGCTTTATCCAATGTTAGCTCGTTTTTCTGAAGCAGCTACTCTCGGATTATCGAAGTATTCATGCCACACGTGATCATTGCCTTTACCTGTCTTGAAGTCCTTCCAGTTTGCATTTCGCTTTTTGTTTTAACTCGGTGATAAATTGTTCCAGCGTTTGTCCTGGCTGCTGTCAATTTGAGAAAAATTTATATTTCTCGTATGTGATATTTTCTTTTGGTTTAAAATGCGTTTCGAATTTCTTTATTAGTTTCGTTATTTATTATCTTTCTCATCTTCTGCGAACATGAAGGTTGTGTAAATTTTAAACGCTTCCTCTCGTATGTAGAATAGAAGTTGTGCGCACTGAGTTGCTTCTGATTTTCTATTTATTTCGGTTGCCACAAGATAATTCTTGAATTTCGACCACGTTTTCCAATTTTCTGCTACGTTGCCAGTCATGCACATTGGTGCAATTCCTCGTTGATCCCCCATCATCGTTTCATCTTATTTCAGTTCTCTGTACTTATTTTATAATTTGTTTAGGCCTGCGCCCTTTTTCACTTATTTCGTTAAGCTACTTTTATTTTAGACTGCACCAAAGTAGATTATGGAGTTCAGTGACTATATGCTAGTGTAGCAGAAATACAACTGCATTTATTGTTTCGTGCCTCGATCCCTACCCTGCATGGTACTATTGCCGTCGCTGGCCACATGTCATCTACCTTACGTTTTTATTTTTATTATTTACCATCCATATTTTTATTATTTACCAAAAGTCGCCAAAATGGCGCTTCATGTATATTCTGAAATAATCATATATTATTTAATATTTTGTTAATGTGAGTTAATCATCTATATTGTATACATCTATGATTCCGATATATTTTCTTGTTTTTCTCTTTGTAATATTGTTCATGATGGAACCAGAAAGGTGAAGCATTCCGAAGGAATGCGCAGTAGACAATAAAATTGTGGCTTGGCCAGTCAGACGCAATCGGCAATGCGAAAAATAATTATATGGCGAAATGTCTTTTTCAAACATATAATTTATTAAATTATTTATTTGACAATTTATTTAATAGAAATATGATCTTTTCATTTCATATTGCATAAATCTGTTTTAATTAGCAACATGCTTGTCAGCGATTCGTGCTCATTCTCGATTTTTCTTTCTGTACACACATTTCTGTCATAGCCAATATGATCTTGAAATGCCATGCAATGCTGACATCAAATTCGCCCCATCCTTAATCCATCATGCGCTTGATCTTTCTGATTCCATCATGGTATTATCACAGCAGGCAGAATCAACATGATAATGGTAAAACTGCGTATTATCGTTCAATTGTTTGTTTTTTTCGTAATGTACAATACAGAATATCAAAAATATATATGTATATAAAATTCCAAATAATGGAAATAATATCAAAATAACGTTTTATTAGTTAGACGAAAGCATAACAGTTCAATTGAAGCGTTCAACGGTCATTGGAGGATATTCAATTCCGTTCTAGTGTTAAAGATGTCCATTCGAGGCCATTTTTAGATTGCCCTCCTTTTACTATCATTTGTAGCAGAAGTCGGAGGCAGAAAGATAAATGCTTCATTTTCAGTACACTCACTTAATTTTCTAGCTAAGTGGAAAGGATTTTACGTATCTTCAGCTGTAATATATATTTAAATAATCATAAGATCCTTTCACGCATGCACGCATACACGCAAGCATGCACGTCCGCATCCACCCACCTCTCTTTCTTTGCCTGAGAAAATGTCATTCCAGATAATCATTAATAAATATATGTTTTTTTTGCTTGAAAAATATAAAAGAAAATATAATACTAATTAAAAAATTGATTTGCGCATCGATTAACCTTAAATTTCCATCCATGTTTATTATATTAATTGAATTGCATAGAACCTGTTCCGTTACTAGAAAAATGCATGATGTTAGAGAAATGGAACAAGTCCTGCATTCTATGCTCTGCATTGGATATTCGTACATTTCATGTAAAAAATGGAACGCACAATGGATAGGAATATCGGAGCATTTCATTCCTCTCTCGCATCTTACGCGCATGAATGTTTAGAGCATTCTGTATAAAGGCATAATAAAACATTGAGTTTGAGTGTATACGCTGAATTTTTAATCATTGATTCTTCACCGTCCCAAAACCCGACGATGTACAACACAAATATATTTAATATACACTAACAAAAGGTAATAAACATAAAAGTGGCGTTATGAAAGTTACAACAAACGACGTTTCGATTCCGATCGGGTCATTTTAAATGTATAAATAACATATATAATATTAATAATTATAAATTCATAACATAATTAAAATAATAAACTAAAAAACAATAAAAAAGGAAAAATACAGACTTCAATTCGACGTAAAAAACGATGACAATAATTCTCCAGACAAAAGTAGCGATGATTAGATGTTTGAAAAATTTCGTAGTGTGAAAATGATTTATCGTTGATATCGCCATTACAATCAGTTCTTTTGAAATCTGTTACAATAGTCATGGTAGATAAAATTGGTGTGATAATAAATCTATTATGTTTCGAATAAATAATTAACATTGTAAGGAATTGTGGAATAGCGAAAGAGAGGATAGCGAGATCTGCAATGGAAGGGAGAGAGTACAGAGAAGCAGACAGATGAGAAGTGAGAGTTAAAAAAAGGAGAAAGTCGAAGCTTGAACCACGCTTAATTACAGATGATTAAGAGACTGAGATATTTTCCGGAAATTGGAGTAGAGACTGCGAATCTTAATTGGGATCAAAGACAAGGCTTAAATTTTGGATCCTGAAATCTAGGATTCTACAGATCAATGGTAATTCGCGCCAAAGACGCTTCGACATTTGCAAGCCCAGCCAATAGATATTGGAGCCTATTGATTTATACATTCTCATTCTCTTTAATTACTTCTCTCTTTAGGTAATGCGTCTATGTATGTATTGTAATTGATGAAATACGCGACAGAACGAAATATTCAGGTTATTAAGATATATAAGCGCGCGCGAGTGTGTGTGTGTGTGTGTGTGTGTGTGTTCAATTCTGACGATCGTGTATCGAAGAAACATTTTATGCACGTAGACAGCATTTGTAGACAGCGATTTGAATAAATTGAAGAACTTTCGTAGGAGCATAAATTGAATGAGGTACGATTTCCTTAATCCTGTAAAGCTTACACATGTATTTCACTCTTAAGATTATCAAAATTATTACGTCTTAGTGAAAATGAGGGTAGATAATACAATGTAATAGTATAAGATAATACAATGTAATAGTATAAGAGCGCGCTTTCATAATTATCAAATTAGTATTAAACTATTATTGAGCTATCGAACAGCTATTGAACCACATCGTACTATTATTGAACAACTGTCATTATTGATACAATAGATCTTCTATAGATCACAATAGATTCTTAATTGCAGGAAAAGAAGGAAGACTCGTTACCATTCACGATAAGGAAAAAAACAGGAGCGATCTGATCTCGAAGTTACGTAACAAGCAGATGATGTCCTAGAAGAAAGCGAAAAAAATATATTTTAGAATTGTGAAAGTCCTTGTGAAAAGAAATAGAGATTAGAGTTATAATTTTTTGTTATTCAATTTTTATTTTAATAAATTGATAACTTATTTGAGGAAAACTGCCTTCTTATTATATATTATATAATATACACACAGAGTGAGGTATTTAAAACAGATCACCTGAATAATTTGCTTTTTAATAAAAGAAAAAGTTGCATAATTTCAATAAGAATGCTTATTTAAAGAATTATCCATTTTGCAAATTTTTTTAAAGCAACTATGTGTTTTCTTTCCACCAATTGATCAATTAATTCATCTCATATTCTATTGATAAATATATTAGGTGTGGGAAAAAGTTTGTGGCGTTTTTTTAATGCCATCTAATGGAAAAATGTCACGAACTTTTTCCCACACCTAATATTAAAGTACGATTGTCAAAAAATTAATAGTTTACGAGATTTTTAATATTTTATGCCAACATGTGACAAAATAAAATATAAAATATCTCGTAAACTTGGTTTTTTGATATCATTATCTTAATATTTTTATATGATAATATTATTATATGTGAAATAATTAGAGGAATCATTGGGTAAAAAAATCATATAAATTCCATTAAAAGAGATCTTCATATCTTTTTAGCGCCTCCTCCTAGAAAAAAGACAACATGATCATGCGTTCTCTTGGAAACTATACAATTTTTGTTTGATTCTCTTTCTTCTATTATTAAAAACAAGCGAATTATTTAGGTGACCTATTTTAAATCTCACACTGTGATAATTCTAAACCGCTAAATAAGGAGAAAAAAATAGTCTGAAAATAATTTAAAAAATTGAGTAATATATTTAAGTATCATATTATATATTTTTTTACAAAACATTAATTTATTTTCTACTTAAGTAACACAGTGTATATAATTTTATCTAAAGCGCACATTATTAACTCTATGATTGAAGTTTTTTATAAACTTCATGCAATTTTTTTAATGCATCATTATTAATTTAGCATTTATTATTAATTTGGCATATAATAGTCACAAATTGTTGAAATCCGTTACGCACCCGATTTTATTAAAACGATATATTAGTATTTATTTTATGATTTTCATGATGCGATTTAACAATAGTATGATATGAGCACAATTTTAATAAGATTTTAATGGTATAAGTTGATCAGCCGAACGCGCTTTCTTATTAAGTAATTTAATATGTTAAATATGTAAATGCCTATTTTGTTTTACTTTCTGTTTACACTACACAATATCATCTAGGCATTATCATCTGGAGAGACTCACGCGCGAAGTGGAGCCCATTTGATTACGTTGCATTTAACCGTCCCAATTGATTACGTTACGATTGATCACGATTTACAAATGACCACGTTGTAATTGACTACGAATTGCAAATGATCACATTGTGATTGATCATGAGTTGCAAATGATCACGTTTTCGATTGATCACGAGTTCCAAATAATCACGCAAATGACCATGTTGCAAATGTTACGATTGATCACGTGATGCGATTTCTTTGATAGAAAGTCGCACGCCTAGACCGAAAAGAGATCGGGTGTAGAGTATCCTATGGATGTATTCCGATATACAGTGCCAGTACTGGCAGTACTGAAAAATTGTTTCGCTATTGCTACGTAGCTGCGACAGAGTCTAGTTCTCTTAATGACGTTATAAATGATAGCCATGTTGAAATTGCAACTACTACGGCTTTCGAGGCAGTTACAGTGCAATATGGCATCGCTTAAAGAAACACAAGGCGTCGAAATATTCGACCCAAGAAATAAAAAAATATATACATTACATTTAACTGCAGAAGATACACATATATTCATTTTACTGAAAACTCTTAAATTCCACATTTGAATATTTATTAATTATATCCATATAGTTTTTAACACTAAGTCAAATTGCTTGAATTGGATCCCATAATTAGTTCATCTTCTTCGGAAGAACCATCGCTGCTGTTTTTCGTTCAAAATTTATTGACAATTTAGTTTATCCATGTCTGTTTACACTGCTAGTCTATTGCAAAATCGTTTCGAAATACAACGTTACAATAGTGCTGGCAATACCACAGTAATTTTTGAACGGCTGCGGCAGTGCACTGTTGTGACGTCATGATGGTTGCACTGCCAGTAAAAAGGGAATATATCCTATATTTATAAGAAAAACGCGATTGGTGTAAAATGTTCTGATTGGTTATTGCAATCATGTGATTAGCAGTCAATCATAAAATTATTTCTCTGTATTAAAAATGGCTGCTTAATGATTGGTGGATGATTGGTGAATTTCATAGTCCGTCTTGCAAATGCCATTTTTAATATTTTTTCGAGTATTTTAGTACTTTTATGATAATACATAAGTCGGTCGCGCTTCTCTTATAAATATAAGACTCTAGTGAAGTGGAACTTAGCAGAGGGAGGGGGGGGGGGATTGAGTGGAACTCGCTTCGCGTGGAAAGTCATGCGTTCCTAGGCAGGAGGGATTAGAGATCCTAATCAGAGAGATTTGGCGAAAGAGAGCATAACTTCTGATTGGTTCTCCATCTTGGTCCACTCGGTATTCCTCAGATAATTTCGTACATTGTCGGAAAATGAGTGTAAAGAAAAGAAAAACAGCTATAAGCAGATGAGTAACGACCTGTATCAAAGAGGTTAAAAATCGTTCCGAGATCTCGGACAAAGAGAAACTTTATAAATTACAATTGCATAATTTCGGCATAATTGATCACCTTGATTGGTTTCTTCAGGTATTATCGTCACATGTTGCCTATCGCGTATTCTAATATTTCTTGCGCATGCATTCATACGAGAAAGCAATGTTATCTTTTTCTATCCGCCATTTTTTATCCATATTCGCCAAACTCTGATTATAGGATCTTTAGGAAGAATGGGATGGATATCGCTTCGCGCATGGAAAATTAAAACCTATGGAATCGAACAATTATGGGACTTGTTTCGCCTTGTAAGCTGAGAGTGGGGTAACTTCATTACGTATTATTTGTTTTTTAAAGTTCGGTTAGGGATATCTTTGTTTACAATACATGATTGTAGCAAAAATAAGACACTATTTTTTGAACATTTTTTTATTAACAACTTTTTAATGAATAATGAGCGTCATCTAAAACTTTCTGAAGGTCATTCAAGATCAGATCTTGACAACATATGTCAAGATCAAGGCGATCCGGAACTTTGATTATATAACATGGGGTTATATAACTTTCTAATTGCTTAACACATCTTAACACAAATATACACAAGAACAAAGTTTAACATTGTGTACGATTCAATTAGAACAGAATGTATAGTTGTGGACAATTGAGATCCGTTTTGGATAAAGTTAGATTAAATGTAACTTTTTCTGCCTGAATTAAACAAAAAAAAATAAAAGTGCCGGTCATTCAATATTTTCCAACCTCATTTATAGCCGCAGTTAGTAACATGTAATTGTCACTAAAAAACACAAACTTACACAGTCCTCGACTGAGTACAAGGTATCAATCATGAAACTTCATCTCTAGGAAAATGAAAAATGAAAATTTTAACCATTGAAATTAATGGAAAAATTTTTCACTTTTCACTTTTCATCCTAGGAAAAAAGTTTCATGATTGATACCCAAGAGTTCGATTCTGTATCTTCAAAATGAAAATTACAAAAATAAGCAAATTTACTAAGTGTATGACCAATGAAATAATCAGTATTCTAGTAAATTCGCTCACTTTTATAATTTTCACCTCATTTGAAGATACAGAATCGATCCCAGATAGTGTTGTGTAACGCTGAAGGACAATTGAAACACAACTTGTGTCACCAAAGTGAATGAAAGTGTTTAGAGATATTGCAATTAGAAAGCACCTATGGACTACTAGCAGCAACTTCAGATCGGTAGTTATTTCATGCAACAAAAAGAGAGACATGTATGTGAATAACATCTTCGATGTTAATCTCCGCCTCATCGACCAAAAGCACGACAAATTTAAATATACTTTAGGTTGTTTTTATTATAAGAAACTTATATTTTAAGTTTAATATGTAGAACTAATTTAGTTGTTATCAAATTTGTGATATATATTGTGTTCTGTTATTATTGTAAACATTCACATAAATATTAAAATATAATATTTGATAATAAGTTAATGATAATAAGTATTGAAACATTTAAAGAAACAAGATTTCTTAGTTTCATTTGAAATAAATAGGAAATAAAATGTGATATACATACATTAATATAATAAGAATAGGTTATACAAATTTAAAAAAATTTTATAAATGGAATAAGATAACAATTAACACAAGAAAAATCAAGCATTTTTTTATGCATATCAACTTTATCAGTATGGAGCATTAAAATGAGAAATTAAGAAATATTTAATATTTTTTATAACGACGATTAATGTACGATATAATTATCATTCGATGTAGCATTTATGAAATATAATTATCGTACATTTACTTTATAGTACATTTATTTTATAGTAATAAAAATACATATTAAATCAAATAATTAAATAATATACTGCAAATAATTCAACGTGATGTAGAGGAAAGGCTACTATTATGAGATATCGAGTTCATTTTGGATAAATGCTAGAAGTCTATGAGCAGAATTTAAAAAAAAAATATGTCATTCTGAAGGGAATTTAATAAGCTTTAAGAAAACGTTATATAAAATTTAATTCAAGTTCCATTTTTTTTAAAATTAAAGAAATGTAAAAAGTAAACAAAGTAAAAAAATTGTGCTCTTAATATGAGATGCCCTGAGAAATCGAGAGTGCTCCAAAGTATATCAGTATTGCAATTAAAAAATTTTTTTCATGTTTCTAAAATGCAAACAAATACAGCCAGCATGAAAAATGAGCATGCGATAGATTATATCCAAAACTCGTCTTCAGGTAGTTAGAATCAAGCAGAAATAAGCACTCGATGTTCATTCCGGTTGTCCTTTTTATTATTGTACAATAATACATTTACTCTTTAGCAATTTTCACTATAGAAGTATAGGTTATTTCATATTAGAAATACTCTATCTCATATTACAATTTCCACGCCTTTCGGTTTTACGATCATCAAATCTAATTTCTGTAAGCAATTCAATATATTTTATCACATATTTTTCTATTAGTACGATCTTATTCTATCACCACATGAAGAATTTATTGCCAAATATTTATTTATTAAATAATAAACAAGATTTAAAAGCTCATCTCAATGAAACTTGAAGACATTCAAATTCTAAAATCTTTTTTTGCAATGATTACAGGCATGATCTAATAATGAATTTTCCACTAAATAATTTTCACAATCCAAGAACAATAAAGTGTTCACATGGTGAAACCAACAGGTAGCGTTTATTAGTTTAGTGGAAACCACTATCTCATATTAAGTGCCTACCTGATAGAGAACTCATGATAGAGAACTTTCCTCTTGATAATCTCATAGAGAAATCATTTACATTTAATAATTTTTATATAAAATTTATATTAAATATGTCACATGTATGTACATATGTGTGTGTGTGTGTGTGTGTGTGTGTGTGTGTGTGTGTGTGTGTGTGTGTGTGTGTGTGTGTGTGTGTGTGTGTGTGTGTGTGTGTGTGTGTG
>Ga0157363_1001275_pt1 | contig 20835 bp, 20 predicted proteins | sample AttsexASBM1_FD_111477 | JGI IMG/M metagenome (GOLD analysis project Ga0157363, IMG submission 111477) | Fungus gardens microbial communities from leaf cutter ant in Ribeirão Preto, State of São Paulo, Brazil - Atta sexdens ASBM1 | ecosystem: Host-associated > Fungi > Mycelium > Unclassified ... | reverse complement strand
TACACATGCACATTTCTGGAAATGAGTGGAACCAATCAAAGGAGAGAATACTATCGTTCTATGCTCCCTTGATGCTTTCTTGTGGAAACATTTATGTTTGCCTTGTGGTTAGAAGCGACATAATAGCCAATTCCTCTTATGGAGAAATAGTTATCACGAAAGAGACGCAACAGCATCTCAAAAGCGCCATCTCGTAGTAAGAAATGAAGAATTTGTAAAGTGCGCGAATTTTGAATGTATAACTAAATAAACGTTAGATATAATATTTAAAAAATTATAACAATTATTTAGAATAATAGCATTTTAAGGAAATTGCGAACAAAAAATATTCCAGATTTTTTTTTATTTTCACTGACATTTTCCGATTTTGCGTGACCAATTTCAATTTCCTTAACTTTTTCCGGTTTTCAGGATTTTTCAGATCTTTGACTCTGGATAAAATGCATTATAACATTTCAGTGCTGTTGTAATATTGTAATGAGATATTTCAACGAAATTACTGAAAATTTGTTGAAATTTCTTTGAAAATGAATTTTTTAGCTAACATATTGAAAAATTTTTGAAATTTCTCTGAAATTGAATTGAAATTTCTCTGAAATTTTGCTGAAATTTCTTTGAGATTATTGAAATTTCTTTGAAATTTTGCTAAAATTTTACTAAAAATGAATTTTTCAGTTAAAATTAAATTGAAATTTTGTTGAAAAGTGTTCCAAAATATGAAATAATTTCAACGAAATTTTTTCACCAGAGATTACATGCTGAGTATATATGTAGGGGTGAATTGAGTATGGTAGGATCAATTTAATTCGATCATTTCAATTGTCAATTAAACATCTTTTAATTAATTCCACTTGAATCAACATCAATCGGAAAGTTTGAAATATATTTGTTTAAATTAATCATCAATAGAATAATATTCAATTGAATTCACTCATTTCAATTGTTTTTTAATTAAATTTGCTTAAACCATTCAATTGAATGATGTTCAATTGAATTCGCTCATTTCAATTGTCAATTAAATTGTCTTTTAAAATTAAAAATAAAACAACGGTACGGGTACGAATAAAGCTAGATCTTAATGCTAAATTAATTACAAAAATATAAGTTTATTAAAACAAATATTTCAACCCTAATTGGATCATTTTCAATGTTATACTAAATACAATTTAAAATTAACTGTTCATTTGAATTACAATAACATGTCAGTCATAACAAGAATGTGACAATAATTAAATGTTACGTCCAAAAATCCTTGGAAATTTTAAATTTGTGATCCTATTGAAGAGAAGAGGAGCGGAAATGATGAGGGTACCTGAAAGGATGGTCAGATTCTTGTCTGCAGGTATTCGCACAAAGGCGAGTACCGCGAGTCGAACTTCTTTGTACTCGCCTCGGAATATGGGTCAACATCCCGCAAAGACTCTATGACACGTGTTTTCTACGAGCGGTGCGATCGTCGGTCCGAATTTCGAATCAAGGAGTCTAATCTCTTTAACTCGGGAATGAACTACATGCGATCTTTGAAAAGACAAAGTTAACTATTACGAGGTTTAGATTTAGAGAACGAGAGAGATGTAAAATTATTAACATTATTTATTATTACTAATCATTATCAATTTAGCATTAATGGATTACAAATTTGATACAGTACCATTACATAAAATAAAGAAAAAGGTTATACATTAATAAATTTTTGTTACAAACTAATTTACACATTATTAATTAATATGATTATTATAATAAAAAAGAAAAAAAAATTTACAAATTGACAAGATAATTATTATCAACTACATGTTATATAATCATCTTATATGTTATATAATCGTCAGAAGGTTTAAGGCGCAGAGCAGACAGGTTTTTGTTTATTCTATTTCGCGTATAATAATAGAGAAAGGAGGAAAAAGATTGAAAAAGAATTCCACTAACTATGGATGGAACTAAATATAGATAGGCAGAATTCAGAATAAACACCGGAATGCAGGAACGAGGAGATTGGCTGGTAATTCCATACTATTTCTTGTTTCCGCAAGAGGTGGAATCATTTTCGGTTCGGTCTTTCTGAACGCATCTTGGTGTGATTCCACTACGGGTATAGCGAATCCGCAGTGCCTGAGCGCTCTCGTAACCTTTTCCCTTGCACTACAGGAAGAGATCGAAACCCCCAGATTGCACCTATTTTCTCAGGTGACGAGCTGAGCCCTCCATAAAAAAGGTCCTTCTGTCTCGTGGTAAAGATGCGCGGCTATGCAGAGATGAATGGGTGGTGGGTGGATCATCCAACAGCGGCCATGGGACATGTTTTGAGACAATGGTGTCGAGTGACTAGAATAGGGATGTATGAACTGAAGGACAGAATGTGTGTGTGTGTGTGTGTGTGGGTGTGTGTGTGTGTGTGTGTGTGTGTGTGCGTGTGTGCGTGTGTGTGTGTGTGGGTGTGTGTGTGTGTGTGTGTGTGTGTGTGTGTGTGTGTGTGTGTGTGTGTTGGGAGGCTGATTTTTTGAGCACCTCTGGGCGTGCTTGTGCGCATCATCGCCTGGCATTGATGTCTGCTGCTTGTTGACACGATGTATGTTCGCGTCGGGAATGCTGATAGCCAGCTCGCGTTGCGGGCTCCAGAGTTCCTTTTGATGCTTGTGCCGTCTGGTTTATTGCCTGTGTGTAAATAGTGTTGTGTTCTTACATTTTATGTACTAACTAGGACTTGGGTAGTTTGGGGTGTAAATAGTGTACATAATGTAGAATGAGTGTACGTTGGGGTTCTGTTGAGGTGACGAGTGATGCGCGTCTTAGCCTTAGTTAGCGACATGTATCAGCTTGGATTTCTGGCTACGCAACGAGAATAAGATGTGCCTCTTGTGAACGAGGTATTCCGCATCGTCAGGAAGTGGGTTATCTCCTTTGGGAGTTTTGCGGAGTGTGTTCCTTCTTTGATGAGGACTTTAACGTGCGATCATCGAATGGTGAGTACGTTTCAACATTTGATTCCAGGTACTGTTCATTACATCGGGCTACTCGGTGGCCTTTGGCGAGGAGCAATCTCTTCATTCGATTCGTTAGTGGCAGTGTCCCTGCCACTGGCGGGCCGACCGTGTTCCATTTTGCAGACCGGGCTAGGGACTGGGCGAGGGGTGTGCAGGCGAATCCTTCGTTCGAATGTCGAATTCACAACATGAATATGAGGAAACGATAATATACGGCAGATGGTTGGATTCCTGCCACGATCTCCTGGGGATAGTGTCCCTGCTCCCGGGCGAACGTCATCATGCGAGGAGCTGGCTGCGGGATTTACGACGAGTCCTGCAATCGAAGCGGCTACCGTCGGAACTGCTAAAGGGATGGTTGATGGAAGTTTGTGTGATATCCCGAACAAGCTGTTAAGCTCGACACCTAGGACTAGTAAGCGTACCTCGTCGAGAGTTGCCACCGGACAATAGTTAGTGAAAACAAAACATTGCAGAGTAAACTTGTTGTTAAGGAGACCAATTTTCCGCGATACTGGAAAGGATGCAGGTTATCTCAAGCACTTCCTCTGGTGAACGGATAATAAGTAATATTGTCGTAACGGCAAACCAAGGTTGACGCGTCTTCAAATGTCGCCATAGGGAGACGATATTATAAATTCATCTGTTTCTGCCCAACTCGGTGCCGGTAGGCATGGAGGAATTTTAAAAGATCGATGATGATCTTATCCACTGACTGGATATCGAAGAGCCAATCGAGAAATCCAGAAGGAAAAAGAAAGGAAGGAAGAAAAAAGGAAGCAACGCTCTTGGCTCCCATTCCCTTTCCAAGATCTCATCGAAGATGGAGATGACGATTTGAATAGGGAGGATTTCTTCGAGAATTACGAATAGATCTTCCAAATCGTCCAGATCTTTCACGATTGTGAAGAGAAGACGCGGGCTCGTTGAGTGCACGTTGATAAGTTGTTCCTTGAAACAACGATAGAGGAGGTCACAGTTGTTCCCGCATAAGTCGCCGAAGGCAACTTTATGACGGAGACTCTGCGTATCCTGCATGCAGCTGACGAGACAGTGCGTCGATTAGGGAAGATTCCTCCATTAGGGGAGATTTAAGAGGCGCATGATTGTTGATTATCATGTGACAAAGGAGACAATTCAATGACTGACGGCGGCGACTTTAAAAGCAGAAAGGCTGGGAGAAGTAACTGCAGTTCGATGCATGGAGGAAGAACTGATAAAACTCCGGAGGATGTTCGAGGTTCTCAAGGCTGAGGAACTCCTTGAGGACCAAGATGAGGTCCTTCCATCAAGAGATAAAAAGAAGAGACATTATTTATGGGGAGGATGAGACATTCTCAATTACGAACTTAGATCAGGATGTTCAATTAGATATATGATCTATGCGAGAACTTCTCGATGTCAGCCAGAGAGGCTTCGCCGCCCTTCTTTAGGAGGCAAGTCTGGAGAAGCTAGAGGATTTCCCGCCTCTTCCAAAGAGGGCAGGGTCGTATTGTGGTAGTCGACAATTCCATGGCCCTCCCATGAAACTACTATTATGGGAGATTGGCCTCCGTCTTCTCCTGAGGAAAGGAGAAATCTGGAAGGAGGTTAAATGAAAGAAGGCTCGTAAAAAAAAGAGGAAAAAGGATGTGGTTTCAGTAGTGATTACTGACGCGGTAATTGGAGATCCATTTTCTGCAGTTAGTGGTGAAGAGGATCCCTCCCAAACGGGAGACTCGGAAAATTGCGGGAAGGGCATCCAGTGGCAAGCGGAGGAGGAGGACCTAGACCTCTGGAGCTGTAACTGGATCTGCTAGGATGCATAGTGATGGTTTGCGCGGTCCGACGGCTTCCACTGTTAGATTGCCGAGAGCGGCGGCAGTTATGATTATGTGTGAAGAGAGTTCTACGGAGCTTGTCAGCAATGCCCGTAAGAACATTTCACTTACGGAGTTGGACAATGCAGATACTAAAATAAGAAAAGTGCAGTCTGGATTTCCTTATTGAGATTCTCAGATAAGAATCCAGGCCGAAAACGAAAGTTCTCGTTGAGACGATTACGAGAGCTCTTTAGCGATCAAGAAAAGGTACACATTGTTCGCCTGGTTAAACTTGCGGAATGTAGGTTGTTGATATAGATCAATCAATGAAAGTAGAGCTCAGGATGCGATTGCGAATAATGGTGGCTCGCGAAGACGTCCGTGTCAGGGTACTACGATCGTGGTGGCTCAATGCTGTATGAGCGCAGTATCCAATTAATAGTCTCCAGTTTTAGGTGCATGCTAGCACTTCCTGTCTGAGCGACATTGATCGCGATCAATGTTGTTTCAATTGTGGGAGCTTGGAATATGTTCTCGCGACTTGTAGGGCCCGGTCTCACTGCCTGGTCTGCGCTGCGCGTGGACTAAAATGATCACAGGGCTGGGGGGGATGAATGTCTCTATAATAGTCCTGCGCGGGACACGGTGTTTAATATTGCGGACAGTAAGAAGGCCGATCAGGGAGCCTCTGATGTGGGTAACACAATTATAGACCATGACTAATGTTGCTCAAATTAATGTGAATCGATCGAGACCCACGCAGAATTTGGCGAGGAGAGGCGGATCGACCTGGTCGTGATTTCGGAACCAAGCTTGATTCCTGAGGATGATAGGTGGTTGGCGTCGCTGGACAACCCGCCCATTATTGCCATTATGTGAGTGGGAGATTAAGTTCCTTGCTCCCCTTTTATTAAAAGATGGATTTGTGGCGGTCGAGTGGAGGAGAAGTATAGTTTTTAGCTGTTATTTTTCCCCCAACAGAACTATGGCCGAATTTGAGAACTTGACGACCTGCGCACGTAGTATGGAGGATTGTCGAGGTAGACCGACACCTAATCTTAAGCGATTTTAATGCCCGTTCCCGTTTATGAGATAAGAGTCGGCTCAATGGCAGGGGGAGCCCTTTCAGATTGGTCATGGGCTTTGCCTACTTAATAGGGGATTTGTGTACATCTTTGAGGGGACTCTTGCGTGAATGTTTCGTGGGCTTCCACCCCTGCGCTTAGAAGTGTCCTCGAACCACTGGTACGTCATCATGGAGATTGATGTCTTATGGTAGAAGGATGATATCTGCCCGCTGTTTTCCGAGATGAATGCGGATAGACTTAACAGACTAACTTACTTGAGGTCGGAATCTCGTCGAAAACCATCCTTCCCTGATAACGTCTCGGTGGAAAGTTTAGTAGATAGACGAGATATTTAAGGAAGTCTTGGACCTGAAGTGCCGAGGTATAGGACCATCAGTACTGTATTGATAGAACGACGAGATTGCAGTGCGGATTGCAACGCCCGAAGACGTGTAACTCATGCGCATTTACACCTCGACGAGGTGATCCGGAGATGATCTGAGACCTCCAGACCCAACTTAGGAATGCGAGGGTCAAGCTGCGGGCTGCTATTAAAGTCGAAGGAGACTTTAGAAGGGATTCCTCGATACTCTCGAGGAGGATCTCTGGAGCACGCCACATAGGGTAGTATTGAAGAAATTTATCTTCGGTTATGGAGGTGCTTCTCTCTAGGATAACCGGAGAGGGTTTTATTCCCAGAGAACAGTTCAGTTGTTCCCGCGAGAGTGTTGCCCATTTGGGACAACTCTGTGAGAGTGACCGAGAAGGAGATAACTGGCGCCTGTGCAAAGGTAAAAACTCGGAAAAGCTCCGAGTTCTGACGGTATAGTTGAGTCGCGTGATAAAGGACTCGTATGAGCAGTTTTTGGGTCTGTGGATGCGGTGCTTCTCCGCCTATTTCTCTTTAGAATGGAAAACCGCGAAATTGATTCTATTGAAGAAGCCGGGAAAACTTGATTTATGTCCTTCGTTGTACAGGCCGATTTGCCTCCTTAGTGAGATTGGGAAGCTTTTTGAAAGGGTAGTCGTTGGCCGCCTTGTTGCACATCTGAGGGACACCGGGAGTATCTCGGAACGCCAATTTGATTTTAGGATTCAACGGTGAACGCCATGTTTGGCAACTTAGAGAATTGGTGAATGAAGACGTACGAGATGGCGGTGTAGTATTGGTTGTGTCCTTGGACACAACCAATGCCCTGTCTCTCCCGTGGCCTGTGATCAAGCAAGCCTTAGAGGACAGAGACATTCCGGAATACCTCCGGTGTATATTAGGTAGCTATCTATCAGAGAGGGACGTTATGGTGGATATGAAGCCAACATGACATGCGAGGGAGGGTTTCACAGGGATCAGTTCTTGGACCAACCTTATAGAACATAAAATATGATCTTGAGGCTTTCCCTCATCACGGGATGTAGCACTTTGTATTACGCAGATGACACTTTATTGTCGGTAAGGGGACCCTCATTTCGCGAGGCCATGACTAGAGCGGAGTTGGGCGTGACAATATGTGTCACAGCCATTGAGAGACTGGGTCTCAGGAAGACAAAAATTGCTGCCTTTGGCAGAAGACATGTCTCTCTTCGGGTTGGTGATTCCCATGGGGACCGCCGTGAATTATCTGGGACTTGTCTTGAATGATGGTAGCCTTCTGAGACTTTCGCCTCCTCCTTTCAAAGACTTGAAGGATGGCCGCAGCCTTGGGTAGAGATTGATGGCGAATATCGGCCCCGGGGAGTGTAGGCGACGGGTGTATGCCCATATGGCAATGTCCGTCGTCCTGTGAGGCGCTGATTTGAGACTCAGACAGTCTCGTGTAATAGATGGCCTCTCCTTTAGGAGGCCTCAAACCCCTTACGGGTCACGGGTACTTTCAGGTATTTATATGAAATTGAGAGAACATATTCTCCACGATGCCTATGCGGACATAGACTCAACAGGATTCACACCCTTCTCTTTTGTCCCTTTCGGGGGAAGAGAGAAACACTATGCTGGAAGAGATGGGTCTGTCGATCGAACTTATTCGGCGATGGTGGGGCCTACCATGTCCTCCTCACGGGGATGGACGCCCCTAGTCTCTTTTTATGAGGCCATAATGACTCACAAAGAGGTAGACGAAAGAGACGAAATAAAAAGGGTGGGGGAGATTGGAGTTGCGGTTCTCCCTCTCTCTCCCTGCCGCGCCAGATTAGGCGTAGTCTATGTACATATTTAGTAGTATTTAGTGTAAGTTGTAAATAGTCGTATATATAGGATTTGTGTTTAGATTAGTGTCTGGAGCGAGACTGGGGAGCGTTGCTCCATGAGTCTGGGGGCGTCCTGATGTAATGCTTGTCGCAGTTCCGAGATGTCCCCAGATAAGCTAGGAACATAGATAAAGGGGAAGTTTTTAATCTGGTAGGCGGCTATCTCGGTATATCTTTCGTGATCACGGAATGGTCGAGTCCGGCACACTTCGGCATCTGGGCGTCGGGATCTGGGCGTCTTCCCTCGATGAATGTCTCTTTTGGATCCCCTTCAGATAAGGGTTATGCGAAGATTTTCTCTTTCTACGCAGAACAAAAAAAAAACTTTTCTTGTCAAAATAATGGATCGTAACTTATCCCCTCGGGGATAAGTTCGACAGTCCGCGGGAATTGTCTAATGAGTGACTCAAATGAATCACTCTCTTAAATGCGAAAATAGGATATCGGTGGTGGAGGATGAATTTCTTTTAGGAACTCCACGCTGTCTGTGGTTCGGAGATGGAGTTCTTCTGGAGAAACACGGGATTGAGATGATGGATGAATCGAGCGGAGGGGAAAATTCGCTCTCAGAGTGTTCGAAAACGCGGGTGACGGAGATCGAGGAAGAGGTGAAGAAATTCGAGGGGAAAGGTGAAGAAGTTCGAGAGGGAAGTGAAGGAGAAGAAGGAGGTATCACCTCTAATGCATCTCGATTAGCAAGTAGAGCCGGCGAAGTTGGTGGTGGCAAAGATAGTGGAGGCAATGCGTTCTCGGCTGGGCGACTCCGATCCCGAGAAATCTCAAGGTACTCCTGATACGCTTAGTCCAGGAGTCTCCGCACTTCACGATAGGCTTCTAAGCCATTCCTTCGATTTAAGCGTGGCATTATGGTTTTAAATTAGGTTAGGTTTTGCGGTGAATATACGGATATATGATATAAATTAAGAAGGGACTTATTGTTACTCAGCAAATCTTGGCTTTCGAGGATGACTGTCCGATCTTTGATTGTACTCCAAGGAGAGGATTGATCGGAACGATTTAAAGGCTTCGGTCGAGTCATTTAACAATAATAAGCGAATAAAATCGCTTGAGCGAACTGATCGCGGCTCACCACTAAAATCGGTGGAGCGATATGTTTGCGGACCAGCAGAGTGTCGACTGGCTAAATAAAATTGTAACTTGTATAATCACGAACCGGCAGAATTTCGTGTCGGAGATGGAGTTTGATTGACTGTTCGTGAAGGACTTCCTTTTTATATTTGCAAGTAGTGCCACATGCAGACCTCGCATATGTTACTGGTCTAATCTAGGATTAAGATTAAGGATAAAATGGTTGTGAAATGGAATATGTGTTTAAACAACTTTCGTCATCGACCATTTGTCGGATGCTCAATAGTTTAGAACTACATGGATCATTTATTACAGACAACTGCTGTTTCAGTTTATAATTCTTAATCTATTTACTTCTATTTTTCGGAATAAAGTTCGTCTATTCAGCACTTAGTTCAAATATTTAATCCAACTTCATCCCGAGTGAATTATTAGTCTAAAAAGGTGAACGTTATTCGGCCGTCTACTTCCTATGGTAGAAATAGATGGTTTATCGATATTGTTAATAATGTTATGATGATGACGAAAATTTTAATCGAAGAAAAGAACTGTGGAATCTGGACGTAACAAAAATACAATATAAAATTCTTCATAGTGGATGTCCTACTCTGATTATGTATAATTGTGAGTCTTATTCAATATAGAAATCGTGTAAAAATAGATGTTCTATTATCTGGAAAAGATTTGAAATTGTAAATACATCTTTTTATCTGCTAATAGACATCAGCGGTGGTCTTATTAAACAAATCTTGCAGTCGTAACGTTTAAAACTAATGCACTTGAGCTGAAAAATGATCCATTTTTTAATATTATCTGTTGTTAGATAATGCGCCAATTATAATTAATATTGTTATGCCCATGTTTTGCCGAGTAGTGTCCGTAGTGTAGCGAAGAGCACACGTTGCCGACGATTAGGCATTCATCTGTCTGACAACAAGATCGTTAGATTTAGATATAAACTGTTTATGCGTACGGACATATCTCTTGATTGCTCCATTTAACATCTTTCGCAGTATTCTATTCTGCATTAATAAATGCTTCCTTGTTTTTCTTCTTAACATGTATTATTCATTTCAGCGATTCAGGAGTGCGTGTCCGTGAGCGCGATCTCGTAAATCGGCCGCGCGGGCGTATTAAACTCTAGAAAACGTCTTTTAATTAATTTCGCTTGAATCAATCATCAATCGAAATGTTTTAATTAAATGTACTTAAAACAATCGTCAATTGAATGATGTGTTTAATTAAATTCAATCATTGCAATTGTCAATTAAACGTCTTTTAATTAATTCCGTTTGAATCATTTGTCAATCGAAAAGATTTAATTAAATGTACTTAAAACAATCGTCAGTTGAATGATATTTAATTGAATTCGATCGTTTCAATTATTAATTAAACGTGTAATTTAATTTAAAAAGTAACTAATAAAGTAAAGTAAGTAATAAAGTAAAGTAAGTAATAAATTAATAAAAGTAATTAATTATTTGCAATCCTGGATGGCACATATCTCTGTGACGTTTATCACAGAAGAAAAGATGCTAATAAAATAATAATTTTAATTTTTTCAAAAATATTGTTATTACTCATAGAAATAATTTAATAAAAAAAAAACAGTTAAAATTTATTCAGAAGCTTGATTACAAAACAAGAAAAAAGTTTTCTTTTTGGTATAAATTTAAATGTTCTTTCTTCTCTAATATCATATATACAACGTTGTTAAATATGTAATAAATCAATACAATTTACATACATTAACGCTGAATATAAAAAAACGTTTTACATTGTAAGATAGTATATCTAACATTAGACTATATGTACACATAAGGTAGACTAATTTAACTCGCGAATTTATAAACATATTAGTAACATATATAGCAAAAATACATGTTACACAACATATATTATGATGACTGATACATATGTACAATGATGTATATAGAGTGTTTTTGAAAAGTAGCAACAAATTTAAAGCAAAATTGAATAACTTTTGTTTTAAGTAATGCATGTTTGACAATGTCGTCTTGTAATAAATGAAAGGGACTCATTTAACCAGTGACTGATGGTCAATCGCAACGTGGTTAAACGGATCACTCCATGATAAATACCTCTTGCAATAAAAAAAAGATTCCTTTACATTAGGTATTCCTTTACATTAGGGGACATCTCTTCGATGACCTTGACCTTGATATGTGTTATAGAAGTGAGGATACTGATCAACTTTTCCTTATAAATTAATCGGCGGTTTCTTATAATTTTCGAGATATATTTACATTAATTTATATTATTAATTTATTTATTAAAATAATATGGGAAATTAGGTAAATAAGAGTTCGGTACGATACTTGATGCATAATAAATGATTATGTATATATAAATTATATTCTTGACTTGTTGTACACTCATTCAAATCAAGAATATAATTTATATATACATAATCATTTATTGTGCAACAAGTATCAAACTCTCATTTGCTTAATTTCCTATATTATTTTAATTTCGAAAGTCCATAACTAGTAATTCTTATTAATTTACATAAAATTTATTTTCAAAATTTCATTATTTTCTGTATATTGCATGATTTTCCATGCAAAGCGACTTTCACCCCACGTCCCCTGCTTAGGGGCATGCGACTTCCATCTCACATCTTCTCTCCTCTCCTGTTTAGGAGCGCGCGGCTTCCACGCAAAGCGAATTTCATTCTACTTTCCTCCCTGCTTCAGAAGCGTTTTATTTTCATTTGAAATTATCCTTGACAAGAGTCATTAGTAAGGCAAAGATCTAAATATCTTAGAAACTATAAGAGACCGCTGATTAATTTATAAAGAAAAATTGATCAATATCTTCACTTTTATATCAAGATCAAGGTCATTGAAAAGATATTCCCTGATGTAAAAGTTTACCAAAAATTCAAATAATTTTATAAATACTAATCTAACTTTATAATTATTTACTTAAATTAAGTAGCAAAGTTAAAACCTGACTTTAGGAAGAATACGAGATATTTAAAACTAAAAATGTTCGACAGATCTTTCATTCTTTTGAATATGTTGTAAATTTCCTAAGGATAATCCTGTATATATGTAACTAAACATGTGTATAGATAGGCATGCACGCACACACGTACGCACGCATGCATCAGTATGTGCTCCGATAAATCTCCGATAAATCTAAGTTCACATAATGCTATAAATGTTAACATATAAATTTGTACACATATTGTTGTATCAAATTCTTATAATAATAATAATAATAATAATAATAATATAATTATTAATATACGAGGTGATATATGTATTTTGATCTTAAGAAAAATATAGAAGATTCAACAAATTTATTTCTTTTTAGATGGAGGCGCCAAAAAGATACAAAGAGCACAGTTATTAAAATGGAACTATATGATTTTTTTACATAATTCTTCCAATTATTCCACATATAAAAGTATTAAGATAGTGAAATAAAAAAAATCAATGAGATTTACCAATATATAATAATATTATTATAGTGATAATATATTAATATTATATCACTATATACAATAAGAAATCAATTATCATTGGGCTATCAGTAAAAGTTGATGAAAATGATTAATGGAATAATTAACAGTTACGATAATAATTATAATCCTGTGTACACTTTTCGATTTGTATCGCATTTATATCTCTTAGCGATTTAAAAGATTTTATGCTTAGACGTATTAGCTCCTTTAATTTCGGATAAATTGCATTATTAATCCAATAGAAGCGTTACAGGTAGCAAGATTATATTTAACAACGTTAGAATGAAGATATCAAATAATCTCTTGAAGTTTTTTGCTATTATAAATCTCTATATAAATTTCTAATGATTCAATAGTTAAAATATTCACAAAAAGAGACAGCATTGATTACGAATGCATTTATTAATTTTTCTTTTGTTACACAATAGTCAGATATTCTGAAGCTAACTGAATCGGATCGATAGGATATGATGTTAAGACGCGAACCTTCTGTCCATCCTGAGTCATGAATTCGATCGTTTGTCCACCATCCGGTAGTCCAGCCTGGTCAATATTCTCAAGTTGATTAATCGTCGCAACAGTCGTAGCATCGGTATTCTCATCCTATAAAAATTTCGTTAAAGTATTTTATTAATATTATTGAATATATATAGCTGTAGATATCATTACAATTATCGAAACTATGAGAATCAAGTATACTACCAAATCAAGATACCCTGAGAACAATATATCCAAAATGCAGACATAAGATGTCCTGAAGATGTCCTCAAGATATTTATAAGATCTTATATATCTTTCCTGGACATACATGAATTTTAAGATATCCTTTGATGTCTTATAAGATGTGTCAATATTCTCTAAACTATTAATATTAACAGATTTTTAGTAATATAAATCGAAATTCAGTTAATATAAACTAAAATTGAAGAATATTAAAATTATTATAAGACGACTAAAAGACACGAAATGTAAGAAGTCTAATGCGGAGTCTACAATAGAAATTGTGGATAGGATCTTAAGTCATAGGAAACTGACCAATCATAGTCGATTATTCTCCTCATATTTGATTACGATTGGTCAATTTCCTACAATTTAGGACTCCTCTATTGATCATCCTCTATTGTAGACCGCATTAAGGGATGTCTGAAAGACGCCATAAAGACGGCATAAAGTGAGTTCTGAGATATCTTTTAACCCGATATTCATAGTCGATTCTTATATTTGAAACTGTCTTAAGTACGGTCTTAAAATATTAAGAAACTTTATTTTAGATCATATATGTGAGAACAAAATCAATAGAAATTAAAGGCTTATAACAGTCGAAGTTGAAGCTCTTTTAATGCTTAAAATTACAGTTTTAAGATGTCCGATTATAAGCCAATCGGAAGAGAGAGAAAGAGAGGGCTGTATTAATACATTAAAATAGCATGTTACTTAAAACGGTCTTAAAATAAAAATGAATTATTAATACTATCCATAAACGTCTTTTTAAAAAATCCTAAAAAAATGTATAAGATTTTAGGACATCTTTTAAGATCGATATTCATAATTCGTTGTTATTTTAAGATCATCTCAAGTAGTGTCTTAAAATGCTAATACGGCCCTTTGATTGGTTTGTGACATCTTAAGACTGTATTTAAGACGGCCTTGAATATAAAAATCGACTATGAATACCGCCCTAAAATGATATTGTATAATGTAAATGATATTGTATATAATATGTTCTCTGGTTTGAATTAGCAGAATTGCAAAATTCTATACAATTAAATACATACAAAAATAACTATTGCAAACATCGACTCTATAAAAAAAGACAAATTTTAAATATCATTTATTTTTGGTACATTTGTAATAATGCATCCCCAAATCATCGTTCCTAATTTTATCGATTTAAGTCCTCGTATACGATGCCCCGAACTCGATCGAGCATGCACGAAGACTACCGAATCATTTCTCACCAGTTTTTCATGACATCGCATGCTGAGAGGGAGGGGGGGGGGATACTAACGAAATCCGGAAAAATATGATCTGATGGCGCGAAATAAAAATGGCGATCGTGGTCTAAAAAGACCTATTCTGCAGTATTCTTCCGAATGAGACGCTCTTCCAATTAAGCTAAAACTTTACAGAAAATATTATTACGATATATAATGATTGTTTATGACGATCTTATCTTCAGGTTTTGTAGTTAAAAGTTAAAAAAAGGTAATTTCGCGTAAAAAGTCATGTGCCTCTTGGTAAGGGGAGGTGAAGTGGAAGTAGCTTCGCGTGAAAGTCGTGCCCCGAAGCAGAGGGGGGAGATATGGTGGAAGTCTTTTCACATGTTATCGGCTCCTAATAATCGGAGGATAATATGTTTTTTAAATTCGTAGAAAAATGTAAGATTTCGAATGCTTCACATGGCTATTTGATGTGATGCATATTAACGAAATTATTTCCATTTTTTTATATGGAAAAAGATAATCCACTTTTTCAAGATGTTTTATAATAAAGTTTAACTGCAAAAAATTTTGTTATTAAGTGTACATGATAGAGCAATTCTTGAAGAAGAAAAATCATCCCTGTAAATTGCTGTGCGACTCAAAGATGAAAAAATTAAATTTTCCGCAGACAGGTTTTTAGTGAACAAATGGCTTTTTGCAAAAACTAATGAACACTTCAGGCTTGTTCAGGCTAGATTTGCAAAAACTAATGAACACTTCAGACTTGTTCAGGCTAGATTTGTTCGTCATTACGAGGGCTATATTTTACGAGAATTTCAAATTTTGCGTTTAAATCTCAATGGTTTTAATTTTTTTTTTCTACTGAACTAATAGATCGATTTTAATATTCCACGTCTCATTTTATAGTTATTTCGAACACCTACATTTTTTTTATATCGATTTTTTTTCATACAATCAATATCTTTCGTTTTTAAGCGAAAAACGTGCTTTTTGCAATTATTCGATTTGTTTTCGCATATTTTCTTCACAAGTTTCGAGTCTCGAACATACGCATTTCTTTTTTGATGGCCTTTTGAAACTTTCGTGAAAAGAAATGCTGATTTATAATTTTTTTCTGGTAAAATTCTACTTCTATTAAACTATTCTTGCTACTCGAATTTATGAAGGGGAGGTACTATATAACGCGCATGAAAAATTGTAAACAATTAAATATCTCGTAAACTATTGCGTTTTAACATGATTTATACTATTCTGGATTAAGGGGAGGAGTACTCTTTTATTATTACACTATTATTACAATTTATTAAAACTTACATGTTATTTAGGATGCTCCCCCCCCCCGCCCCTTATTGATGCCTAGGATCACCAAGCGGCCGAGATTACCGAGAAAACATTTTCGGCCGCTTGAAATAAGCGACTAATGCGAGAAGGAGCTCGCTGTCTCGTTCACTGTCGACGCGCCGCAGGCAAGATATGACTAGCGCTTGTTTGTATTACAGCGTCGCACCACGATAAATGGCCGAACTTATAAGCATGGAAAAGTGACGTTTTGACGATGAAATTTATGTTGCGTGCCATTTCGTTATTATTTGCTTAATTGTGAAAATGTGATTTGTCTCGTACTTATCAAAGTCGTAATCATCGATGAAAACTAAAGTTATCTTGGAATTTTATATATAAAAGCGTATATTTTATTTTCAACATCTGTCGAACTATGTGTTTCTGTCCGAATATAGGCTTTATGTGCCTTCTATGATCATCTGATTATCAAGAAGGATAGTTTTCATTCATTTTTATAAGTGTTTTAAAGTGATCATCATTTCATTTCATTCAAATTGTCTTTATTTAAAAATGGCAACATAAATTAACGTGTCATTCCTCGCGTCTGATCACGATTACAACATGGCCGCCGTGATTAGTCAAGAACCTTAAAATAATTATCTTTTTTTACAATTATAATATCGAGAAAATTAAATCTATTATCGCCTAATTCAATCGTAAATTTTAATCTCGAATGATACTCATTAAAAACTTTCAATAATAAATCTATATTTGACGGATAAATTGCAAGAAATAAATATGTCATCCACGTATCTGTAATTACAACCAACTATAAAAGGCAATTTTTTTAGCGAAGATGTTTCGAGGTCTTGTAAAACAAAATTCGGAACGACAGGTGATAATGGAGATTCTATCGAGGTGCCATAAGATTGTTTATATATTATATTGTTAATTGTGAAAAATGTGGAATTCAAACTATTTTCAAGGCCTCAATAAATTCTGATCATGAACGTAAAACCTCGCGTAAAACTTTTTAACATAACTGTCTAGATGTTCCTTGAAACGAGAATTTTATCTAAGTAAGTTGCAAGATTATGGAGAGGATTACCAATGAATGAGATAATAATGCGCAATGGACCTGGTTTATAAATTTTTGGTAATCCATAAACCTTCGATAGCATAGGGTTAGACGAATTTAAAAAATGTATAGCGCTAAACATAAATTCTTCCACCTCTATCCTTCTACCTCTTTAATATGACTTTGAGATTATTAATTAACTTATACTACTGAATTCTTTTTCAATAGTGTATAGATATCTACATCCGATAACATTCCAATCTACCCCTATAATTAGATTTATCAAGAATAATAATAGTGTTATCCTTATTAGCGCGAGAATAAAATATCTAGATTATTTTTAAGCAATTTTTTGTGACTAATACAGATTCAGAAATCATATCGTCAATATTTGTTTTATTATTTTTTATTTTACTAATGTTAAAATTCTTACTAATGTAAAAACATGAAAATTTTATTACGAAAAACTTTTCTTGTTCACAATTTTCAATTTGAATAAATTGTTGTGTTGGATAATGTGTTTTATGCATTCTAATCTCGTGTTTTCCATATTGTTAGGAAGAAGACAAAAATCCTTCATCAAGCTGTAATAATCGTTGAACATCATTCGGTATATTAACATTGGAAAGATTAATAAACCACTTGTCGTTAAAAAATCAGTTGAAAAATCAAAATTATTTTTAAACTCCAAAGTCTTAAGCACTACTTTATGATTTTCCATGTCAGATATTAAATTTGGTTTCTCAAGTGAAAATCTTTTAGTTTCACCTATTAAGTTGATTTTGAATTGTGACATAGTAAGTGATCTATGTGTCTTTTTATTATTGTTCTGCCTTTCTTCCAATCAATATAATTTCTTAAAAATCCTATTATAATTCTTTATTATAGTTCTTATTAAGAGCAATTTGCTATGATTTAAAAAAGTCATTATAAATATTGAATGATAGTTCTCTTGTTGTAAATGTTACACAGATCCTAAATCTAAGAGAATTGCAATATTTGAATGCGTCCGAAATCTGCAAATTCATGATATTGTGAATCATTTTATTTATACTGTTTCTAGTATAAACTTTAAAATTGTGATTATAAAACTTAAAATTAGAGATGTGTTTTGTATTTAAATGTTAAGGATGATGATAAATCTCAACATGAGGTTACTTCCAATTTAAGACTTTTACAGTTACTCAAAAACTCAATCTTCAACAAATTACATGACAATTGTTTGTTCCAATTAATCCGAATCTTAAGCCGAACCTTTTAACAATATGTGTACCAAAGTTACAATTAATGAAATAAAAAAATGACTGCTCATTGTAATAACGCATATTTCAATTAAATACTCTTATTTTCATGTATTTTTTAGAATAGAGAATACATATTATTTAGATTGAATTTAGGAAATTACACATGTGATATCACATACTGATTATTTTTTAATATAAGTATACTACTATTACTTTGATAGATTCGGAATAGATATAATTTAGCATTTGGGTTTTATTTTTACTTAACTAAAAAATAAAAATACGAGGGCAAGTCAATAAGTTTTTAGAAAAATATAGTAAAACACATTTTTTTTGATCGATTCATTTTTATTATATTTCTCAACATATTCTCCTTTCAACTCGATACACTTGATCCAACGATTCTCCAATTTTTTCAAGCCGTCCGAATAATATAATTTGTCCAACCCTTCAAAATAAGTCTCTGTTTCGGCGATAAGCTGCTCTCTGATAGTGAATCTCTTTCCTCCGAACCATTTTTTCAAGTTTAAAAACAGAAAATAGTCGCAAGGGGCTAAATCTGATGAATATGCTGGATGGGGAAGCAATTCGTAGCGGAATTCGTTGAATTTGGCCATCGGTGGCGGGCACGTGTGAACCCGTACATTGTCTTGATGGAAGAGCACTTTTTTCTTCGCCAAATGGGGACGTTTTTTCTTAAAATGTTGTTGAAAAAGTCCAATAAGGCTGCGTAATAATTCAATCATAGTCATTGATCGTTTGCTTCGACGGAAGATAATCAATATGAATTATATCGTGTGCATCCCAAAAAACTGTGGCCATTACCTTTCCAATCAACTTTACGGTCTTCGCCTTCTTCGGAGCTGGTTCACTCGGTGAAGTCCATTGTTTTGATTGTTCCTTCGTCTCGAGTGTGAAGTAATGATCCATGTTTCGTCCACAGTAATAAATCGATGCAGAAATTCATCTGGATTACGTTGAAATATCACCAAATATTGTTTTCACATGATCGCGCTTATGATCCACAGTGAGCAAACACCCATCTTGCCGATAGTTTTTTCATACCCAATTGTTTGTGCAAAATTGAAATCACAAAATTGAAATCACCATGTGATATACCTGTGCCTCAATAAGTTCGCGCACTTTCACTCGTCTATCAGTCAAAACAATATCTTTACAATGGACTTTATCGATGATTTCTGACGTAGCAGCCTCAATTGGACGTCTCGAACGAGATGCATCACATATGAATGTACGATCACGTTTAAATTCATTCACCCAATTGTACAGTCGCGCTGATGCAGATGTGCTATGAACATTATCCAACTCGATTTTGATTTCTTTCAGCATTAAATCTTTCATATGTAGATGTTTGATCACTGCACGAAACTCGTTTTTTTCCATTTTGCAAAAAATACAAAGGTTATTCGTTTTAATCGTCTACAGAAATGAAACCACGCGAATTCCGTTCAAAATTTGACAGTAATCAGCTGAGAGATGCTACTGTACCAAAAGTAATGTGACATGACATTACGAGTGCCCTCTGATTTTCTAAGAACTTATTAACTTGCCCTCGTATTATGATTTTATTAGCTAAAAGAAATCAAACATTATTTTTTAAGAAGAATTAAAAGTATTATAGGACCACTTTCATTGCTTAAAAATAGTTATACAACATTAGTTTTCAACAAAAAATTACTGCAGTAACGTACAGTTCAATTAAATACTCTTATTTTTATATATTTTTTAGAATGTATTTTATAATATAATTGGCATAATTTAAAGACTTTACACATTTTTTAAAAATTATTACTTTGATATAATAATTTGGAAAGTAAGTTTGGAAAAGGTTGGAATAGAAAGTTTTTTTCTTTCTTCAAGAAGCATATACTTGATGCCTTTTTTACGTTTAACTTTATAATTTAAATTCTATTTATGCCCAGTAGAAAAACTGAGTGTGAAAGTACTGCATAAAGTCAAATGGCAGAAAATCTGCTGTTTGTAACATTTGCGATGCAACTTTCGAATATTCCGATTCAATAAAAGTTCATTGAATAGGCATTTGAAAAGCATACATATACATATTGTTATGAGCCACGAGAACAGCACGGGAAATCACAATGAACAAAGAGATCACATCGAGAATAGGTAAATGTTAATAATGTTAATACATATATTATGAAATGTATACCTTATAACTGAAATGAACCAACTTTCAGTGAAGAAAAGACTATATGATAAAATGTAAATAATAGGGAGTATACACTAGATGTTTTAAACGAAAGTTATATATTAGGTGTACAACTTTGCTTCCGCCGTTTTCCTATAGATGGCTTTAGCGTAGGTAAGTGGTGGTCGAAATAAATAGATCATAGACGTCATACATAATAAACTTGGGCATCTGTCAACCCCATAGAAACATTAGTCGATTTGTGTCTGCATCATAAAGTTATTCTCGATTGAAAATGTCAGTTTACGAGCCAAATTCTTGTCATTTGCGGAAGGTTTTAATTTTTTGCTTCAATATGAAGAAATCTGCGGCTGAGGCTCATCGAATGCTCTCAAATACTTATGGTAAGGCCGCTATTAGTGAAAGAACGTGTCGTGAGTGAT
>Ga0157363_1001274_pt1 | contig 20845 bp, 8 predicted proteins | sample AttsexASBM1_FD_111477 | JGI IMG/M metagenome (GOLD analysis project Ga0157363, IMG submission 111477) | Fungus gardens microbial communities from leaf cutter ant in Ribeirão Preto, State of São Paulo, Brazil - Atta sexdens ASBM1 | ecosystem: Host-associated > Fungi > Mycelium > Unclassified ... | reverse complement strand
TGAACGTGCGCATGAGCATATCCTTCATGTAACATAATAAAGTTTTACAATAGTACGTATTACAAAGACTAATAGTTCGCATCTCTTTGCGGTTCACACAACGATATAAGATGACTCTACGAAGTACTAATACTGACTAACGTCTGAACGTCTTCCGCGCTCAGATACAATTCATGATATAAAGACAAGGATATGCTCTTCATATGAAGTGCTGCTCAGACAGGCCATGCGTCATCGATCGGAATAAGTGATAATCGGAAGGAGCAATGTCTGGAGAATACGGCGGGTGGGATAGAACTTCCCATTTGAATGTTTCTAAGTAGGTTTTGACCAGCGCCGCAACATGTGATCGAACATTATCATGCAGGAGAATAATTTTGTCATGCCTGAAGTAGTAGTGGACGCGTTTTTCCTTGAGTGCTCGGCTCAATCTCATTAATTGTGTTCGGTAGAGAGCCCAGTAATGGTCTCGTTCGGTTTGAGCAACTCATAATACACGACACCAAGCTGATCCCACCAAATACACAACATTTTTTTCCATGAATATTCGGCTTGGCTGTCGATATTGAAGCATGGCCAGGTGGTCCCCATGATTTCCTCTTCTTATCGTAGTAGATCCATTTTTCATCACCAGTGACTATAGGATGCAAAAAATCCTTTCGTTTATGCCTGGCAAGCAGCATTTCACATGTGAAAAATCGGCGTTCAATGTTTCTCGCCTTCAGTTCATATGGAACCCAATTCCCTTGCTTTTGAATCATTCCCAATGATTTCAAATGATATGAAATTGTTTGTTGAGTCACTCCTAATGTAAGTTCTTTTTGCGTTTGGCACGAATTTTCATCCAATAATGCTTCCAATTCCGCATCTTCGTACACTTTCGGCCTTCCGCTACGTTCTTTGTCTTCGACGTCAAATTCACCGTTCTTAAACTTTTGAAACTACTCACGACTTCTCTCACTTAAGGCAGCATCACCATATGCTTCTACAAGCAATCTATGAGCTTCAGCTGCAGATTTCTTCAAATTAAAGAAGTAAATCAAAAGTTCCCGCAAATGACGCTTATTCGGCTCAAACTCGACATTTTCGTACAAAAAAAATATATGATACTGATACAAAATCGCTAATATTTCAAGGTTATGGTGTTGCCGGATGTCCAATCTTACGATATGTCGTTTTACATCAACTTTAACTATAGTTTATTAGTGGCGCCATCTTTTGCAAACGGCGGAAACTTATTTGTACTCCCAATATAAAAATCGAGTATAATACGTTATTTTTTATGTTACATTTTATCGTTTGCTTCAGTTTCGTATAACCTTTGTACTCAAACACTACATGGGCTGAAAAGTCCCGGGATTTTTAATGAAAACAAGCGTTTTTTGGGCAAAGTTATATTTATTTCTCAACATAGTTGCTTTCGAGGGCGATACACTTGGTACAGCGATTTTCCAACATTTCGATGCCCTTTCTGTAATACGAAACGTCTAAGCCTTCGAAATACGCCTCGGTTTCCGCGATGACTTCCTAATTCGATGTGAATCTCTTTCCCTGGAGTCACCACTTGAGGTTTGGGAACAGATAATAGTCGCTGGGGGCCAAGTCTGGAGAATACGGTGGGTGAGCGACCAATTCGAATTGGTCCAATTTGGCCATCGCTTTCAAGGATGTGTGTGACGATGCGTTATCGTGATGGTACAGAACGAAGGCGAAAGTAGCACCTTACTTAAACGTAGCTTGTAAACGAATGTACGAAATGTCATGAAACTTCATACATAAACTAGTGATGAACCTCTCGAAATGAATCATGTTCATTTTCTAGTGGCGCCACGTATTGAAAAATCCCGGGACTTTTCAGCCCATGTAGTACAGTAACTTATAAAGTAACTTTCCAACCCTGATTAAATATGTACATACATACGTAGATATATATATATATATATATGTATATATATATATATATATGTATATATATATGTATATATATATATGAGTACAAAAAGTTATACGAAATTGGAGCAAATGATAAAATGTAATATAAAAAAAATAACTCATTGTACTCAATACAGTGTCCAGAAAATTTTTACCAATTGTTTTTGTGTAGCTAGAACAGATTAAACTAAGTCGAAAAGTTCTTTATCATTTTGCAATGCTCGCAATAGTTAACGAGATACTGTTCGTTAAAGATAGCCGAATAAGCGCGTCCGTTCGGTCTATTAATGCCAAAGTGTACGCCGATTGATGGCTCGGCATATGGTTGCGAGGAGGGGGAATAGCTTGGCAGACATGCTGAACAAGTCATGATATGGAACTTCGTGGCGATATGCGCGGCGCGGGGCACTTGATAGCTAGGCAATCCTCACTCCCAGCGCGCCAAGCAGTTGTGATGGTGGATATTCGATGCTTTAAAAATTAATATCTCGATTGCGAAAATTGGGAAGCCCACGATTTTTTTACATTTATACTATGTATCAATTTTAATCGTTATGGATATATTATATTTTTTAATTTGGTAAATATTGAGAATGACATAATGTAGATCGAAACGTGTAATTAAACAAGTTTCATCAGTTTAATTAAATAATATATTTTTGTGCGTATGTGTGTCATATGCGTAAAAAATATATTATTTAATTAAACCGATGAAACTTGTCGTATGAGTTACCATAATGAACCGTTTTAAAGTGAAAACTAAATTGAGCTTTCGAAAATTCTCAATCATTTCCCAATTTTCGCAATCGAGATATTAATTTCTAAAGCGCCCAATATTTGCTATCGCAATAGGGAGTTTGCATAAAAAAAATAATATATTTTTTTTGTTATATACAATAATATGCATTATTATAAATTTCTAATATATTGTCTAATACACTATAATTTGTAATTTTTATCAATAGGTAGGTACTAAAAAACTAAAATAAAGTTTAATGATATTTGAAATTTGAGAAAACAATTTTGATTGGCTAACAAGTGCGAGACATCACACTGCAGTAAGTCGTCTGCAATCATTTGCTTACGCTAGAAGGCTAAAACGAAATCTTAAAAATTTTCTTCTTAAAAATCTCTTTATAAATTAAAAATATTAAAATAAAATGCCAAATCAAGTTAGTTAATACTTTATTCCGTTCTACCTGCCAGGACAGATGGAGCCAAAATTTGGAACCATTTTGTATACATACATACATACATATGGGATACTCCACGTGAAAGGAGTCCACCTAAAAATAAACTGTTTGGGATCTTTAAAATAATCATAAAAACGTAAGTGGGCATATTGTATAATGTTGAAAAAAAAATAAATATTATATGCCTTGCACCTAAGATATTGGAGATTATTTAAAGGAGTTCTCTTTTTGTTGTCATTTGTAGTTAAAATTATAAAATATATAAAATTTTTGCATACATGAATTTTTTAGGATTTTTCTCGTACTTTTAAATAAAAAAGTTAATTTTTATGAGTAAAAATAAATATTATGAAAAAAAATCAATTTTTTAACTTTAAGTAAATAAATGAAAAATATTTACTTAAAAATCCGAAAAAATTCTCAAAAATATTCCAAACGCGCGCGCGCGCGCGCGCGCGTGTGTGTGTGTGTGTGTACAGGGTATACACACTAAAATTTGGCATCATCTTTCATGAGCAGGTAAAACGGACCTAACTGAGTCTTGTACTATTTTACAGTTTGACACAATAATTAACGAGATATTAATGTTCGAAGATAGCCGAATATGTACCTCTATTCGACTAATCCATAGGCGAATCTCTAAATGTATAACTCGAACAACGCGCCTGCCAGGCTATCCCCGCTCCCTGCGGCTCGCGCGATTGGTGGATCGTACATTCAGTAGTAGTAGGCCAGGCGGAAACGCGTATTCGGTCATCCTTAAATATTAATATTTTATTAACTATTGTACTAAATGCAAAATGATAGAGGACTTTTCGACTCAGGTCGGTTCTACCTCCTCACAATGTGTGATTTTTTAAGGCACATCCTGTACACACACACACCCACACACACCCACACGCACGCACGCGCACGCACGCACGCACGCACGCACGCACGCACGCACGCACGTTGATATTAAATTTTTTATACATATGATATATCATTAAAGTTAAATAATAATAAAAATAATACTCTACTTGAGTTATAAAATAATCGAAATAGTACCGCACACTTGGGTTTTACTTTTTATTTGGTACAATAAAGATAGTACCATTTGAGTTTTATAATTTCATAAAATAGTCTTTTTTGCATGAAGCATGTATTCTTAGCGCTTTTGTTTACCATTTTTAAGAAGGTAAGTTAATATATACGTCAATACACATTTTTTTCTTTATATCAAGAGACACTTAATTGTACAATTTGTATACGTATATTTGTACATAAAAAATATTAAGATATAATATGCTGAGATATATTCGTATTCATTTAAATTAACATTACATTAATATGTGAACGTATAATTCGCAAATTAGATTCTCAAAATTTACATCAAATAAATCCGAAATATATTAAATTTTTTCTCTTCTTTATCTTTATGCATTTAATGTAAATTTAGGAAATAAAACTTACGACAATATCATTACTTATATTGTACACATTTAATGTAATGTAAATCTAGTATTTTTTTTTTACACAACATTTGCGTTAATTCTTACACTTTCTCTTTCAAAGCCTATAAAATTATTTAATTTGAACGAGATAATGAAGAAATGGCTTCCTTATTTATAATACATGGAGGAGAATGTTGAAATTTAAGTCGAATATTTCATCAATAATAATATGCTATGTTGAAGAGTAACAATGAACATTTACCGGATATCTGTATAGATATACTATTATGACTTTGTCGTTGATCGATTTTCGGATTTGTCTCAATAGTGTCTTTTGAAGAAACATTTAAAATTTCTACCAAATTAATCGCAACAAACTGAGTTATTTTTTGCAATACGTTATTTTTATTTTCTGAAATAATATCCTCAGTCTTATTGAACACGCTTACAAAATATTAATATTTGAAACAGGACCGTTTACATAAATAAATCAACTACTGCTAAAACAAACAATTACTGCTAAAATTAAATATTTAGGGTAATCAATATTTTTATATATATTTATCTCAGAACTTTGATTACACGCCGATTATGTTCAAACTTGCAACGATCTGAGATACTAATAATCCTCCTCACATTAAATTAAAAATAATAATAAATATTTTTATCTGTGAGAAGTGCTAGTCTCTGAGGAGCAGTAGAGTATATATGAAATTCGAATTTAATTCCTGGTCTAGGTAATATTTTTCACAATAATTCTTTACAGATTTTAATTTAATTTTGGGGAATTTCATTAGCATCTCAGATTAATTGAGTTACAAGTCTGAAAATAATTGGCAATTATAGCTCTGATAATTGTTTAAAATACATATTAATGTATTACTCTAAACATCTAACTTTGGCTATAATTGACAGTCTCGTATTTAATTGATGAAATCACATTACATTAATCCAACATAACTTATACGTTCAATAACGCGATGTGATCGCATTATTGACAAATTCATATAGCAATCTTATTACTTAATAATTACTTCATATAATATTCGTCAAAGCTCAACATTCTCATAATGTATTGTATAAGAAAGCCACTTTTTCATAAAAAACAAAAATCATATATAAAATGATTATTAGATTAAACGATCGTTCAAAGGAAGATATCCCCCTCCGGATTTAAATGAAATTTTAATATGTTATTTTATGGACAAAAATAGGAGATATACATATTTTTTTATATCGGTTGAGTCACACCTTAAAGGGGTGGAAACTTCTCTTGAAAAAATCGGTCTTTTTCTTTCAAAGTGAATATCTTCGAAACTATAAAAAATAGAAAAAATTTTCCAGAATGAAAATTGAATGACTTTAAGAGTACTTTGTACTATATAACTAATACTATATAACTAAAAAAAAATGTTTTTTATTTATTGTATACTCCCACCTCACATTTTCAAAAATTTTTTAATTTTTATATGTCGAAAATTAAAGAGCATTTTACGCTAAAAATAACGATGTGTATTAAAATCACGAAAAATCATTTTTCAGATATAAATGAAATCGTCTCTATATACGTGCTCTGTATGTATTCGTCTCATACCGCGTTGGCTACGCGAAATAGCGATGAATAAATACCAATTCGTCACAGTGCAGTATCAATACAGCAATGACTATTAAATTTTTTAATAATAATAATAATAATAATAATAATAATAATAATAATAATAATAATAATAATAATAATAGTACTAACAACAATAGTGAACTCTGTTAAATTGTTAAAATTAATCAAATATTTTTGAAGATTATATAAAAAAACGAAATATTTTGGACAATTAAAAACAAAGCATAAATAAAGAAATTATTATGTTTATAAAATTTTACTCATTTTATTTTCATCGTAGAGCAGCTAATTCCAATGTTCAATGTTGATATGAATAATGTTTTAATAAGAAATAATATAAGAAAAAAGACTTAAATAATTTATAAAATTAAAAATAAATTTAGGGCTACGAGCCAAACCAGGTCTTAATGCTATGTTATTATAAAAACAAGTTTATTATCACAACTCTGAATATTGTCTAAAAACATAATTTACAGAAGATTATATAAATAAAATTTTTATTTTAGCTAAAAGCAACTAAAAGTGCAGCGTTAGAATGATTCTCTGTTAAGAAATTATTCTCTGATTATATTCAGTCTGTTGGAAGAATCGGTGTAGATTCTGGACTCGCCATATTATCTTGTCGCTTGATCAGATGTAAAGCGACTTTCTTGTTCGTCGCTTGCTGTGATTTGTGCTACAAGCCTAAAATATGTTAGCGTTAATTCAGACTTTTTTTTAGTTTGATCTATCGGTTTACTGTTTAAAATGCGATCAATTTGAACAGTCCTGCATGAAAAAAATAATTTTGCTGAAGGATCTAAAGAATTAGTTAGATACAGATTCGAAAATAAACTTCGTTAGAATATCAAAATAATTTTGTAGGACGCTCGAACTGATTGCTAGAATATTAAAATCTTTTACTGTATTGCTTGATTCTCTCTATACAAATCAAATAAAATTAGATCCCTAAGTCAATATTCAGCGGAAGTATTCTCTCCATATGAGATGAATAGGATATTACACGAGATAAAATAAATAAATATAAGATCAGTAATAATAATTAATATTCTGGAAAATTTAGATTTAAAAATTAATTAGTTATTATTTTTAATTTTTAAAGCGATAGGATGTTACGATTAATCTTTAAAATGATTTAATTGGAACATCTTTGTTCTAACAAGCAATTAATGATATTCTCCTTAATACTAATATGTTTAAACCTTTAATTTTTTAAATTTGTCAAACGCTGAACAAAAGGTTTTGATGGAATTTGAATGAGGTTAGACATACTAGGCGCTTAAGGCACTCCCCAGAATGTGTTAATATAGATATATAGCGATATAGATATATTCGATAGATATATGAAGTAAACGTATCGGAGTCTATGAGCCAAAACTGTAAAATAAATGAGAGCGATCAAGCGTCAAGTTAGATATACAAAATTAGATAGCGAATCAAGACGCAAGTTGTGCAAAAAAAAACTGCATTGGACATAGAATGCATGACATAGAATGCATACATGGTGTATATATGCCATTTTCCGATTATTATAATTGGTATAAAAGATCCAACATAACACGAATTATGATTTAAAGTGGACATTGTCGTCCATCAGTCCAAGCTCCAAGAGAGGAAATCTATGGGCGAACGTTGTTAATTCTGAGAATACAAGATCATGCTCCTAAGTGAGCCAAGAAAGTTTAAGAAACTATGTTACATTTGATTAATATGATAAAGATGTCCAAAATGTCCCTGAGGAATGAACTAAGAGATCTACAGGTCAGCTCAATTGGCCGTTCAGAGGACAAGAAGAAGTACTAAATTATGGAATATTCGAATCAGTTAACTTTAAAGAGTTAAGTCCAAAATGGATAGAGATGCTTATTAACTTCAACACCAGAAGGCCCAGAAGCTGGGGAATAGAAAACTCAAAGGAAAGTATACGGTATTGATTGTGAAATTCCTATCAACAAAATGTTAGAAAAACGCTTGATAATCGAATTTGATAAAGAGGCCGGTCGCTGCTGATAGCATAGGTTATTAAACTCTTCGCTACATGAATGGCAATATAAGATTGATCCATATAATGGCGTGATAATTATAATATGATTGATCTTATTGTGCAATGATGTTATAATAATATAGCGCTTTGATTTTACTTTTCACTTTTACTACAATCTCGGTGAAACAAAAAATTGTAGGGAATGGAAGCAACTCGTTACTTGCAATGAAATTATAACCACAAATTACTTTTTGCAATTTTACTGTTAACTGCGTTACCTTTTTTCGGTAACTGTAATGGTAACGTAGTTACATTTTTTTTGTAACGGTAACGGAATTTTATAGTCACTTTTATCGTTACTTTCCACTTGATTTGACACGGTTCGATCGGACACAAGCCACTCATAGCGCTTGAGACTAGAAAGCCTCTAGACTTCTGTCCAATGGCTTCTGTGATTTTAAAAAAAGGTAATTCTTAAATAATGGTAACTATAATGAATTATTTTTTAAAATCGATAATCAACGGCAACTCGTTACTTTATACTCTACTTATTGTCAGATAATAAAACGTGATTTAATATATTTGAACAAATTGCATTCTATGAATTGTTTTATTTTTGGCATACATTTGCTAACATAAAAATAGTACACGTTACGAATGCAGTAATATGATTGCTTATGCATGTAATCAATTGACGAAATTAAAAAACAAGTCAGCAATAGCGGTAGGTTATGATAAGGACAAAATGATAGCAATATAACAGCAAAGAATGATTAATCATTCCATTTTGAGCATTATAATGAAAATATGACGGCAACAAAACATACATGTGTAACAATATCCAACCGTTGTTGCGTATATGTCTTCAAACTATGAAGATTTTAATCGATGCGATTATAATTTGTTTTACTAACAAAATGTTATCACGAAAATCACTCATCCGTGAGCATTATGCATCTCTGCCGACAGAAAGCCACGGAGAAGATGCATAACTCGTAAATAAAAATCACCTGGAAAAGGATATAAGGAGCGCAACATTTCGCATGTGAAGTGAAGTTGGGCTTCAAAGTTGGGCTTTAATATGAAAGTATCCATGCCTATGATAGAATTCTAATTCTATGACAACAATGTGATGGTATCTTGAATTCATGCCAAATAAGTTCAAGATACCATCATATTGCTATACCGTTGTAAATGTCGTCATACTAGGGATAAGGTGCTTCCTCATTATGTGTGAAATATTCTCATTTGAATTCCAAATTTGATAATGGCAAAATTGATAGCATTTTGATGGAAACTTTATACATATAGCATACATAACGATCATTATTTGATAGATGTTGTTATGAATATGCTGTTAGCTACGGTTAACATGCTGATGATAACAAGTTGCCTTTAAATTATTGTCTTTAGAATTAAAAGAATTTTTATTGAGTTCAATATGATAGACGTATGCTGTCTCACTTTGTTCGAGTTTATTGAAATTAGTTGCTGCAATTTTCGGAAACACATCAACAAACTAATTGCATTTGACTATCTGGATAATAGGGTAAAAGCAGAGAATATGGAATAATGTTTTTTAAATTAACATTGCTACGATATAAATGCATATGAAGACTTTAACTTTACATAGAACTCTTGAGAAATATGTTAGCTACAACATCCAATAAATGAAAGTCGCCAAAATTTAAATTTAACATCATACAAAATTAACAAAAAAATAAAAAGTATGAAAATAGGGGGTTTAAAAAATGGAATGTAATATGGAATATCGATGAAAGAATTTAGGTAATGGTAATAAATAACACAATAAATGAAATTCAAATTTGTTTATGTAAACCAAAAAAAAAGTTAAAAATAGATTATATTTTTATTGTATAACAGAAAATATAATAGCTGGACATAAGCTGGTAAATAAGTTGGTAATATGAAATATAACTTATAACTTATAATCATAAATAAGTTGGTAATGTGTAGAATACATCCTATAATTTAACTTACTCGATCACGAATAAGTTGCTGATATAGAACGTATTCCACATTCTAAACTCTCGATATATTCCATTTGCGATATATTACTTATATATGTCATATGACAGTCTTTCCGTAGCAATAAACAAGTTAGAAAATTTATTTGCATAATATTATTCATGCAACATTATTAAAAGCATCTGTGTATATAAGCATTAATAATAATATAAGCAATAATTAATAATAATATAAGCATTAACAAATTTACCTTCAGTTTATGAGAACACTTTTAAAAAAAGCTGCCGAATCTCCTAACACAACCAAAAAAAATAAATGTTTATTGTAATGAAACGTTGTGTCGGACTAAGCTCATTGCTTGTTATAATACGTTTGATAACAATTGCAACAACTTTCAATGATTGCCGCTAGATTGTAATGCTTTGTTTAGAAAAGCCATTCCATGTTAGTAGCATTCCACATTCCCTACTTTTACTCTATTATATGTATATTTTTTGTATTGGAACTTTAGATATCATTAATTTTTAATTTTCTCGATTTTTAATCGTTTATTTTTTATTTTAAGTTATATAAATTTCGAGATTTATTCTTACGAAATTATTCTTACGAAAAAAACAGCACAATAAAGTCATTATATTTTGATATTTGACTTTCAAAAGTTGTCGACTTTCTGAGGTTTATATTTTATATCATATTCTTTCAATTCATGACTTTCTATTTTTTTTTTGTATAAAATATTGAACTTTGAGTTTGGATAAAGTATCATCAGGTTATCAAGAAATGTGACATCGTTTCACATTAAATATATATTTATATTGTCATGCACATACGGAATAAGATGTGCGATATTTAGAAATTAAATTTTTCTGTATAATATTTAAGAAAATTATTTTGTTGCAGTTAATAACATAAAGCGACTTTTTTATTTTTCGGAGGAAAAAATTCGATCAATCAGATAAATGAAATCTCTTTATAAATATGAGCTTACTGGATGACATTAAAGATCTTGATTAGACTTTTTTCGGATAGCATTTTGGAAACTAGTTATATTTTTTTATAATTACAATAATATATAAAAAATTAGACATATTTATTAGGTATTCCGGTTAGTTTTGAGGGTTTCTTTGTCAAAAAACATGTTTATTTTAGGAAGATGTTATATTTTATTCACACAATATTTTTCATCGCTAGCTTTTTTCCACTTTTCTGGCAATAAATGGATTTTGCGATAAAAAGTTCGTCTTTGGAAGCAATCCATTCATCAATCCATTTTTTTATTTCATCATATGTTTTGAAGTCTGGTCAGCAAAGCTGTGCTGCACCGAAATGAGTAATAATCCGAAGGAGCATAGACTAATGAATATGCGGTTTATATGGTAAGATTTTCCATTGAAATGCTGATAATGTGTCTTAACTGTTTCTGCGACATGTGGTCGAGCATTGTCGTGCAACAAAATCATTCTGCGTTTTTGTTTTGAATTGTTACTGGACGTTTCTGGTTCAAAAGCGATTTAAATCGATTAATTGCTGATAACACTATCAACAGTAATTGTTTGATTTGATTTCAGCAGTTCATAATACACGGCGCATTTCATGTCCCATAAAACGCAAAACAAAACTTATTCTCATGGATGTTGCATTTTGGAATCGATATCGATTGACCTGGATTTACTCATGATTTTGAACGCTTAGGATTGTCATAGTATATCCATTTTTCATGCTTTTTATCATGTTCCATTTTCAATTGCACTAAAAAGTATGGTTATGTTTATGAAAGGATGGAATCTGTGTCAAATTATTTGTAGAAATGTCCAAGCTTTGAAATGATATAACTTAATTTTAAAATACATATCTTTAGTAGATCTATAGCCAGAGAGAAACCTGAAAGAGGACATGACGGCCCAAAACCTAATCGCAAAATGTTGCCGCGCACTACTGCCCTCTAACAAAGTAGATATAAACTACATAGCAACGTACACTTTTCTTAGGATACATCATTCATTTTTCAAGGCTGAAAATGATAAATCGATATTTGGTTCATATAATCGTGCTATATGTAGCAATATGTATGCTATATGTAGCTCGAAAATTATATAATAATATACCATCAGCATTGGCGTTACTCAAGATGCTAAAACAATGGTTAAAATCTCTTGAATTGTTGTTTACATCGTTAGGAATATATGTCGTTTAGATGAAATGTGTAAGCCAGCTTAATATCAAACTAGCAGGACTACAAGAAAAAAAAAGAAAAAAAGAAAAATAAGATTTGAATAGTACTGATTTTGTGCTAATTTGTGCTATCAAAAAAAAGTTAATATATTGATCCATTCCTCAAGAACCAACCTCTAATTGAATTGTATACTATTAAATTCAAGAGCAAAGTACCCTTCGCCACGAGCAGAATCAATCACTACTTACACAATAGAAACGTTATAATTTGTGCTGCTAAAATATGAAATTTCAGATTTTGTGTTCCCTCCGTTCCATTGGAAACTACTCCCGATCCCTATCAGGTTCAAGAGTAAAGTATCTTTCATCACGAGCAGAATCAATCGCTATTTACACAATAGAAGTGTTATAATTTGTGCTGCCAAAATATGAAGTTTCAGATTTAGTCTTAATAGCACAATTCAGTTAGAGATTAGTACTTGGCGAATGGATCAATATATTAACTTTTTTTTGATAGCACAAGTTAGCACAAAATTAGTTCTATTCAAATCTAATTTTATTTTTCTTTTTTTCTTTTTTTTTTTGTTGTGATCTTAAACAAAATTGTTTTTTGTAGCACAAATTAGCATAAAATGAGCACTAAATAGTTCAAAGGGTCTTTTTCGATTCTGCTCATTTTGGTTCTGCTAACTTGACAGAGATCTCTTTTTTTCGGTTCGCTTTTTGACATACTGGGTGGCTCATACCCAGAGGAGTGTTTAAACAACTAACATTTTTATTTAAAAAATCCAACCAATATGAAAAAAATTATGGATCAATTTCAAGATCTGTAAAATATATTCAAATAATTTTTGATTGAAATTTTATTACAGTTTTTGTGAAAAAAATTCTTGCGTTCAATGAATAGAGAAAAAACGAGTAAAATCTGTGAAAAATTGTAACTTTTAAAAAATCCAATATTAAAAGTTAAAAATTTACAGAATTGTTCAGATATAATACTTTGAAAAAAAAATTAGTTTGTAAGTTTATTTTGGATAAAGGGTATTTCGCATATTGAATGTAGGCTATTTTGGGAACTGAAAAAAAAAACAGATTTTTTTTTTATAAATATTGTATTTTTTTATAAACATTGTATTTTTGTTCTATACAATAAAAGAAAATTGAGTTTCAGAGAGTTAAAATAATTTTGTGGGTGGTTCACACGTAGTATATCAACGAAAGATTAAATGTGTTAATTTTGATAAATTATAAATTAAAATGATGAAATTAAAATGAATATTGAACCCTTTGAGTATCAGATTGTTTTTAATTACATTGATAAAATTGTTAAAGAAATGTAGTAAAAAAACGAAATCAGACAATAATTACGTGCGATAAGCACGTAATTAAAATTATTATTGACATTCAAATCAAACAATTTCAGTAAGTCGAATTCTAAGAACATTTTTTACAATTCGAAAACTTGTCAGACTTAAATGTATGTCAATAGGTGTTACAATACTTATAGCACGCAATTATTGTTCAATTTCTCACTTATAAAAATTTCTCTAACAATTTCATCTACGCATTGCGCTCGTAACATTTGTTACATACTTATGAGAAGTCTTATAAGAAGTACAATCGTACTTCGTAGCAGTTAAAGAGTTGTGAATATTTAAAACAAAAACGTAAGCCAAATACACTTTAAAAGCTTATTATTATCTTAATTATAAAATTGTTATTATCTTGTAAATGTTTAATGATTCCATTTTGTTTCTTGAAACAAGTGGAGGAGTAAATTTGGATGCACCGTAATAGTGCTCGACACAATGATTTATTGTAATTCACTTTCTTCATTCAAGTATTAAATGTCTTTTAAGTACGTATATCAAGTCACACATTTTCATGATGAGATTCTTCTTTTTATAAATTGTTTCACGTATATAAATTGTTTCAATATATTGACACTTCGATTACACTCACTTAATAAAACGAGTGAAACTAGTGCTTGATAAAAAGTAATAGGTTGTGTCTGCAGCTAATTGCACACGAATTCCATTATAGTGGCATCGAATCCTCCGAATTCTTTTAGCGGCTCAAACAAATGATAATCGCATTGAGACAAATCTTTCCATACGATTATCATTTGTTTGGACCATTGAAAGAAAAATTAGGAGGACAATACAATTCGTGGACGATGCCACTGTAAAGGAATTCGTGCGCAATTAGCTGCAGATACAACCTATTACTTTTTATGAAAACGGGATCGCCAAACTGCTTATTCGCTAGAAAAAATATATTATTAATGTAGCAGAGAACTATGTAGAAAAATAATTTGTTTTCTTTATACGTTTATTCTTTATACTTTTATTCTCGTCCAATAAATAATAAAAAAAAATTCTCATTTATATTTGATCTATTCTCGTAATAAATACTACCAACGCGATAGCACCGATAAAATTGTTAGAGAAATTTTTATAAAAGTGACAAATTGCACAATAATATGCAATAATATAATAATAATGAGTGCTACAAGTATTGTAACACCTATTGACACACAATTAAATCTAATAAGTTTTCAGTACATCAAATTGTAAGAAACGCTCTTAGAATTCGACGTACTGAAATAATTGTTTGATTTATATGTCCATAATAGTTTTAATTACATGGTTATCGCATTATAATTATTGTCTAATTTTGTTCTTTTACTACATTTCTCTAACAATTTTATTAATGTAATTAAAAACAATCCGATACTCAAAAGATTCAATATTCATTTTAATTTCATCATTCTAATTTATAATTTAACGAAATTAATATAAAATTAATTTAAAGCAAGTGAAAGAAACAGTGTAATAGAGAAAAAATAAGAAGAAACATGTTTTTATAAACGTATGAATGCGTTCGATCGCGTATGCGCTCCGCACGTAAAGCGCTCGCATCTATGGTAACTATAACCGCTCCTGCCCGTCTCCTCTACGCGGCCCGTGATACGCCAACTATTTCTTCTTATAATTTGAAAACTAAGCTTTAGACAAAATTTTCGCCAAGAAAAAATCGTCTTAGAATTAAGTTAGAATTAAGAATATGACAATTTAAAGACAAATGTTTATTCTGAATTACCATATATATATATATATATATATATACACACACACATACATACACACTATGTAGGCAACAAAAGAGATACAAGCACACAGGCAACAAAAGAATACCGGTTTTTATAAATATCTACAGGCAGAGGGGACTGGCTGGGTCTATCACCGGCATGTGACCACGTGCTGCTCCATCACATATTTACTATAGTTCCGTTACGAATTTCAACATAACATTTTAGAGACATAGTTTTAAGACTCCAAGCATTATAAAAAAAAATCGATTTTTTGAACTCATCACATGCATTCCCCCCTTTAAATAACATTACAATATCATTAAGTGCTTGAATTTAATTCTCGCTGTTGACCGAGAGAAATCATTATTTGTGCTATTTCAACATGGCCGAAAGTGACTGCTGATGTATATGAAATGTCAATAGGCATTAATAATCAGTGTGTAACATTTGATCGAACACAATTTTTTATCGCATTGCAAAGAACACAATTTTTTATCGCATTAAAAATGTCGAGTTTCGTACTAAAAAAAGAGCATTTGCGGGAAACATTACTTTTCTATTTTAATTTCAAGAAATCTGCTGCTGAAAGTCATCGTTTGCTAATGCAGGCTTATGGAGAGCATGCTCTGTCTGAAACAACTTGCAGAAATTTAGAAGATTTAAAAACAACGAGTTTGATATGAATAACAAAGAGCGCTCTGGTCAGTCGAAAAAGTTCGAAAATGGAGGTATTATTTCAAGAATATTCATGTCAGACGCTCAAAGAGTTATCGGATACATTAAATATCGATGAGTCAATCATTAGCAAAACACGTTTAAAAGCAGTGGGAAAGATCCAGAAGCTAGGAAACTGAGTCCCACATGAATTGAGAAAAAGAGAACATTGCGAAACATTTAGCCATTTATGAATTGCTGCTTCAAAGACAAAAACGTCATTTTTCATTAAATTGTGACTGGTGATGAAAAATGGATTCGTTACGACAATTCTAAGCGCAAGAAATCATGTGTGTCCCGGCGAACCATCAACATTAATATCAACATTAAAACAGGATATTTGTGGAAAGAAAGTCATACTGCATTTAATGGGATCAAGTCGATATAGTGTACTATGAGTTGCTGCAATCGAATCATACTATTATGCTGAATGTTACCGTAATTACTCAATTTGAATCGAGCACTCAAAGGAAAATGTCCACAATACATCAAAGGACATAACAAAGTTATTCTTCTTCATGACACTAGAATTGACTCACATGTTACAGAACCAGTGAAAGAAATTTTGGAGGCACTTGGATGGGATGTCTTATCTCATCCACCCTATTCACCAGACGTTTCTCTTTCAGATTACCATTTGTTTCGGTTGATGCAGCATGTTCTGAGCAGCTTCAATTATTTTGAAGATATCAAAAAAATGGTTCGATAACTGAGAAAAGAACCTAATTCTCGTCTCGACTGAATTTTTCTTGGAATCCATTTGTTATCCTAAAAGTGAGAAAAGATTGTAGCTTTCGATGAACAATATATGAGTTTTTATAACAAAAAACAAGAATTCAAGCACCTAATAAGTATTTATTAAATTTAATTTTTTTGTTTAATTTTTTCACCTATAAGTAACTTATAATAAAAGTGCCATAATTCTTTTGTTCTGAAGCGTATAACAGTTCCTGATAAGTTTTAATAACAATTATGGCTTTTAAATATTTTTAAACAATTTTTTAATCTGAGCGCTGGTACCGCACCCCAAGAGTAAAGTACCTTTTAATAGCCAGTTCCAACCGACTTTTTGATCGTATCGCTTATTTTTGTCTGGAGAATAACATACTAAAAGCTCATTAAAATCAGAGGGGGATTCCTTTCCTTATAAGTTAAAAATTATTAACTTCTTAACTTTAAAGTTTTAACTTTTTTTTAATTTTTAACACTTTAACTATTTACTATCCAGCATATACAGAACCCTAGAATAACGACCAAATATTTTATGCCTAGATAGAGCGGATCAAATTCAGTCAAAAAGTTCTCTGCCATTTTATAATTTTTCCAATAATTATCAAGATATTAATCTTTAAAGATAGTCGAATACGCGCGTCCATCCGATCTGCTACTGCCAAGTGTAGGCACGCCTATCGATTACTTTAGGCTCGGTGAATGGGGATGGTTAAAGCTCTAAATACAAAGTAGTGTATTCTTTTGATTTGAGTGAAAAATGCCGATAGCCTTTCTATTGGCTATTTCGATCGCCACTTCGATTTAGTTGTCTGTAGTCTAATAAGTGTTTAGTATTATTGATATAGTTAGTGGGTCTAAAATGGACTTATACGCTACTTTGGTATCTAAAGCTTTTTAGGGATGGACTGAAAAGTGCGCCGCATTATCACGAGTCATAAAATGGCATAATTCGAACTTGCCAGGCCATTCTCATTCCCCGCGACTTGCGCGTCAAGCGATCGGTAGGCACACACTTGACAGTAGTAGGCCCGGCGGACAAGCGTATTCAGCTATTTTTAAAGATTAATATCTTATTAATTTTTGGGAAAATTGCCGACAAACTTTCGACTCAGTATATATAGTGAGTGCAAAAAGTATTCGTATAAAAAAAATATTTAAAAAAAAATTTATTTTTAAAAAATAAATATTATCCAGTAAGAAATGAGTCATCAAATCGATACAATGATTTCAACACTAATTCGATATCGATTCGATATTTAATTGACGATTATTTCTTGCTGGAAATTAACAATTTATTCATAAAAGATAAAATAGACTGTATGTTTCTTAAAAAATTATATATGCCAAAAGGATGTGTATTAATTATAGAAAATATCATCTAAAATAAGCAAAAATTAAAAATTCTATTATTTGATCTTCAAAAATTGTTGCAATGGTTAATGAGTTATTAACTTATGAAAATATAGCCAAATTCGCTCAGCACCAAATGCAAACGCGCGACAGAATAGGACTGCCCAGCGCGGTGAGCCGTCACTAGACATGTAATATCTAGCGACAGCAATTGCCGCTTATAAACAACGCGACAATTGTAAAATGATAAAGAAGTTTTCTTTTTAGTTTAGTCCATTCTGCCCCTGTGTGAAAACTGTGTGAAAACTCACTAATTTCCAAATACCCTGTATATATTTATATATAATTATATAAAAATATAATTAGACACTGGCCAACAAAATTAACACAACACTCTGCAAAAATAGGCAAATTTCAAGATAGAATAATACTACGTACATAGTATATATTACACAATACACAAGAATCATACAAGCATTTATTGTATTATAAGATCCAGCTAAACTGTTTAAGACGTTGATTTCCATAGTTTGTGTTATCACACATATATGTCCTATAATATATTATATTGTATAAACTTTGCATTATTTATTTCCAACAACCTTAATTCCATGATATTATTAACAAATGGAAGAACGTGTCTTTTTTTTTCTCAAAGTGATGTCGATATGTATTGGGAATCTGCTACTTTTTTATTCTTGTTATTAATGAATATTTATCTTACAAGTTTATTATTAATGAATTTTGTTATTAATAAATATTTTGTTATTAATAAATATTTATTCTACAATATTATTAATGAATTGTAGGATAACAATTCATTAATCCTACAATTTATATCAATAAATATTAGTTTATTAAAAGAAACTATTGTCCGACAGCATATTGATGCATAATTCTCTTTTTATGAAATGTAGGACGAGAAAATACGACAGCTCTATTGATTAAACTATAAATAATCCTTATTTTGTGATAAGAAGAATAATTCGAATAACTGTAATAAGATAGTTCTAACTTCTCGAGAATATATTTTTGTGGAATCAATCAATATAGATGATGTTCTTAATAATTTCAATAATTGACAGTGACAAGCAAACTCATTTTCATTTCATTTGTAATGCAGCTACATATCCGCATTCTATCAGATTTTACCATATATTATCTCGTAGAAGAAATATATTTTGCTATGAAACTCGTTTTGGCTTATATTTTATGAAGCTACGAAGTCTATTAAAGAATAAAATTAGATTTTCATTCTTAAAAACATTTTAGTGAATAAAATATCTACTGAGAAATAACAATGAAATCGACATCGAATAATATTGCTTCTTGGAGATAAAATATCAGCATAAAAACATCTGCACCGTATCTGCACCATAAATAAGGAAGATACTCAGTGAGAAATGATAATGGAATTGACATTGAATCGATGTTAATTCGATGTTGAAATAATCAAATCGATGTCGATTCGAGAAAATTGTCGAAAATTATTCCTGATGCATAAGAGACAAACTCGGTTTGAAAAAAGAAAAAAGAATTTTTGAAAATTTTCAAGAAATAATAACCAATATATATATTGCATATCTCGTAAAATGTTGGTCCAATCATTATGAGCTGTAATACTTTTCGACGGAACTCGAGAATTGTCCAGAACTCCAATCAAAACTCTTCATTGTTAGTCTCAAAAAAATTTTAATGACTCTTTCCCGTATGTAGCGTATCTCGGAAATCGTTGGGCCAACTTTCAGTCCTAATTCATGAATTTTGATGACTCAAATTGAATTAAAACATCCTAATTAATTTACTATTAAAATATTGTGCATGTTTACCACCAGTGTTGACTCCTATAGTCTTTACATTTATTATTTTTGTATTAATAAATGGAGTCTTTAACAATTAGTTTTAAATTAATTTGATTATTATTGCTATAATAAACATCTAATTTCGGAAATGCTCATATTAAAAAACAAAAGAACAGCCTTAATCTCCAAATTGATACAGAGATCTACATAAAGCATATATTTCGATTGTAAACAAAGTCTTTGTATTGCAAGATCACATTCTATCGATTATTTTTCTCTTAGTCAGTGTTTGTCTATTGTAACAGTTATAAATTAATTTTTTTTTTTTTTAACTAAATATTAGATATTGTCAGAATAATTATCTATCATCATTGTAGAATAAAAATTTCACAAATAACATATGTAAAAACATTTTTTTTAGTGCAGTAAATGTCCATGCAATAAAATAAACTTTTTTAAATAATATATATAATATATATATATATATATATATATATATATAATATATATAATAATCTCTCGTGGTTGTCGAGAAACGTGTGCACCGGCATACTCATGGTGCGCGCCTCTCCAAAATATATGCGGACATCAATTACAATATTTTCGAGCTAATTATGAGCTGCAAACATTACAAACAATTAACAAAAGTGATTCAAAGGGACCTCCAGTCCTAAAGGGACTTCCAGTCCTCTAAAGATTAAATCTTCATATGCGTATAAGTAAACAAATAATAATCGCGATTATAATATATTGTTTTAAAGGAACTAGTGATTATTTATTCTGAGAAATATTATATATATAATCATCTATCTAATCATCCATTTTTTGTTGA
>Ga0157363_1001273_pt1 | contig 20851 bp, 19 predicted proteins | sample AttsexASBM1_FD_111477 | JGI IMG/M metagenome (GOLD analysis project Ga0157363, IMG submission 111477) | Fungus gardens microbial communities from leaf cutter ant in Ribeirão Preto, State of São Paulo, Brazil - Atta sexdens ASBM1 | ecosystem: Host-associated > Fungi > Mycelium > Unclassified ... | reverse complement strand
GTCAGGCTCTCATAATGGCTTGCCAATCGCTGATTTAAAGGCGTCATCTTCACTCCTGTAACAAACATTTCACTGTATTAAGCAGGATTTAGACCACTCTGAAATTTTTTTTTCATCTCGGTATAAAATTTGCTTGGTCAATCTCTTTGCCATCTGTGGATAGACAATAATGATTCAAAGCAATTTAGCGCCAAACGGTATGGCGGTCACCCCCCATCACTTGGCAAGCAGCAGTGCGCTAACGATATTACGTCAAGGAGGCAATGCCATTGAGGCGATGGTCGCTGCTGCGGCAACGATTGCCGTCGTTTACCCTCATATGAATGGATTAGGCGGTGATGGATTTTGGTTAATCGTCCCACCCGAAGGGGAGCCTATCGCGATCGATGCGAGTGGTGCTGCGGGGTCATTGGCTACCGTGCAGCGCTATCACCCACAAACCACCATTCCTTTCCGAGGTCCGCAGGCAGCGTTAACTGTCGCGGGGACAGTGAGTGGCTGGAAACTTGCGCTAGACTACGCCACACAGCACTTTGCTCACTCCCTACCACTATCCACATTACTCGCTGACGCGATCCATTATGCTGAAAGCGGTATCCCTGTAACGGCCTCACAGGCACAGGCGACAAAGAGTAAAGCAGGAGAGCTAGCACACCTACCTGGGTTTAGTGACATTTACCTTCCTGAAAACCGCGCGCCCATTGCGGGAGAGCGTTTACGTCAGCCTGATTTGGCCTGTAGCCTAAAAGTGCTCGCTGACGAGGGGCTTGATAGCTTCTATCGCGGAACACTCGGCAAGAAAATTGCCGCCGGCATGGCGCGGCTTGGTATGCCAATTACCGAACAAGATCTTCTCGACCATCAGGCACAGTACAAAACCCCACTCAGCGTTAAACACTCCAGCGGAACACTTTATAATCTCGCGCCGCCTACACAAGGCCTAGTTTCACTGGCGATTCTCGGTATTCTTGATCGCTTTGATCTTGAACAATGCGACGAAATTCAGACTATCCACCGTATTGTCGAAGCCACAAAATTGGCATTTACGCTTCGTGACGAGCATATAACGGATCCCAAAGAGATCACCCTTGATCTACAACAACTGCTTAACACCTCTCATTTGGATACGTTGAGCCAGCAATTGAATACCGAGCAAGCCGCCCCGTGGGGTGAGCCCCTGCTGCCAGGTGATACCGTATGGATGGGCGTAACGGATAAAAATGGGTATTCGGTCTCCTTTATTCAAAGCATTTACCATGAATTTGGCAGTGGCGTAGTCATTCCAGAGACGGGCATCTTGTGGCAAAACCGTGGTGCTGCCTTCAGCTTAGAAAGCGGGCATCCCCGCTGCCTCGCGCCAAAAAAGTACCCTTTCCACACACTAAATCCTGCTGCGGCGAAACTGCATGATGGCCGAACCTTAGTGTATGGCTCGATGGGGGGAGATGGGCAACCCCAAACACAAGCGACACTTTTTACCCGTTATGTTCAACAGCAGCTCCCCCTGCAAGAGGCCATAAGTGCCCCACGTTGGTTGTTAGGCAGAACATGGGGTAATGCCTCTGATTCATTAAAACTCGAATCACGCTTTAGTGAAGAGACCTATCAAGGACTTAAAGCGTTAGGTCACCGTACAGAAAGACTCGAGGCTTGGAGTGAAGCGACAGGTCATGCTGGGGCAATTGTTCGCCATCCTAATGGGCTGGTGGAAGGTGCTAGCGATCCTCGCAGTAACGGTAGTGCTGCCGGTTATTAAGGAATTACAATGAATAAAACGATTGATTGGCCTAGTTATATTACCCAGATGAGCTTACTGCTCGACATACAACTCGATGAATCACGTCAAAATGAACTGGCTTTGCAACTCGCCCGTATTGCTGACATTGCTGCACCACTGATGGCTTACCCACTCGATGAGCGTCAAGAAGTGGGAGGCGTCTGGAAACTATGAATCTCGCTTCTTTGACGATTAACGCGCTGCATCAACGTTGGGCCTCAAAACAGCTCAGCGCAGTTGATATCACCGAGCACTTTCTCACGGCGATTCAAGCCGCTAATCCAGCGTTGAATGCCTGGACAGCAATTACCGCCTCAAGGGCAAGGCAACATGCTGAAAAACTGGATAAACAACGGGATACGGGCGACCTATTTGGGCCGCTAGCGGCTATCCCTTACGCCGTAAAAAATCTGTTCGATGTTAAAGATGAAGTGACCCTTGCTGGGGCTGAGCTATTTAGTCAGCGCCAAGCAGCCTTAGAAGATGCTTGGGCGATCCAACAACTCAATCAGTCGGGAGCTATCCTTACCGGTATGCTTAATATGGACGCTTATGCCTACGGATTTACTACCGAGAATAGTCACTATGGCGCATGCCGTAATCCGCTCGATACGACACGCATCGCGGGAGGTTCATCAGGCGGTTCCGCCGCCGCAGTAGCGGCGGGATTAGCGCATTTCTCATTAGGTACTGACACCAACGGGTCGATTCGTGTTCCCGCTTCCCTGTGTGGCGTGTTTGGCCTTAAGCCAACCTTTGGTCGCCTCTCGCGACGTGGTAGCCATCCGTTTGTCGCCAGCCTCGATCACATTGGCCCACTCGCGCGTCATGTCGAGGATCTGGCATTGGTCTATGACCACTTACAAGGTCACGATCCCGCCGATCGTTTTCAATCCAATCACCCAGTAAATCTGGTTTCAACGCAGCTCGGACAACAAAAAAAGACATTAAAAGTCGCAGTATTGGGTGGGTATTTTACACAGTGGGCAGATGATCAAGCTCGTGCCGTTACGGAGAAAGTCGCCCGTGCGCTGGGTGCTGACCATGAAGTCGAACTCGTCGATGCTGAGTTGGCACGTTCCGCGGCATTTTTACTGACCGCGAGCGAGGGAGGCAGCCATTATTTAAATGCATTACGTGAAACGCCGGAGCGCTTCGAAGCCAATTCGCGGGAACGCTTATTAGCAGGATGCATGCTTCCTGCCAGCTGGCCTATGCAAGCACAACGCTTTCGTGAACATTTCACACGTCAGGTATTGGCTCTATTTGAGAAGTTCGATCTGTTAATTGCTCCCGCGACACCTTGCGCGGCAACAGTGATTGGACAACAATCGATCGAGATCCAAGGAAAATCCTTACCCACAAAAGCCAGTATGGGAATGCTCGCGCAACCTTTCTCTTTTGTTGGACTCCCGGTATGCACCGCTCCCGTCCGGACGGATAACGGATTGTCGATTGGTGTTCAGCTTATCGCTGCCCCTTATCAAGAATCGACGACCTTGGAAGCCGCTTGGCGACTCGAGCAAAACAACGTGACGTTACAACACACCTTTTAGGAAACATCGATGGCAGATATAACAATCAACCAACCCCATGTGCTGGCAGAAGTAGAACGTCAATTTAATCGCTACGAAATCGCCCTCACTACTAATGATACTGTTGTATTAGACGAACTATTTTGGCACAGCCCCCATACAGTAAGGCTGGGAGCCGGTGAGAATCTCTATGGAATAGAAGAAATTCAGGCTTTTCGTGCAAGTCGTCCTGCCGCTAATTTGGACCGTAAGCTCAGGAATACCGTTATCACGACCTATGGTGAAGAAATGGCGGTGTGTAGCACGGAATTCACGCGTGAGAACACCACCAAAATTGGCCGCCAACAACAGACTTGGATAAAATTTCCCCAAGGATGGCGAATCGTCGCGGCCCACGTGAGTCTAATGAGCTAACAATAAACTCTCATTCATTGATATAAACTCAGGGTGCTGGGTGATGAGTTACCCAGTGCTCTGCAATCTGCTGGCGCGTACAGATCCAGACATCTGGAAATTGTTGGATGTGATCAAGGAATCGTTGCAATGCGCGAAACTTACCCGGTCGTCCTAATAACCGACAGTGCATTCCTATCGATAACATTTTCGGCGATGTCTTACCTTCTTCGTAGAGAACGTCAAAACTATCACGTAAATAGGTATAAAACTGCTCAGCGGTGTTAAACCCTTGAGGAGTCGCAAAGCGCATGTCGTTACATTCAAGCGTGTAAGGGATCACCAAATGAGAGTGCTGCTGCCCATCTTGCGTAGTCACGGGCATCCAGAAAGGCAGATCATCTCCGTAATAATCGCTGTCATACAGATAATCGCCACGCTCTACTAAGAGCTGGCGAGTATTGGGGCTATCTCTCCCGGTATACCAGCCCACTGGAGGTTTACCGAACAGTTCCGCTAGGACAGCTGTCGCTTTATCCATATGTTCAGCTTCTTGCTCTGGCGACATTGCTTGATAGTGGATCCAGCGCCAGCCATGGCTGACCACATCGTAGTTAGCTTCTCGAATCGCTTGAACTATTTCAGGGTGACGGGCCAGCGCCATCGCCACCCCAAATACGGTTAAGGGCAGCCCCCTGCGTTGAAATTCTTGATGTATCCGCCAAAATCCGGCACGCGAACCGTACTCGTAAAGAGAGTCCATCGACATGTGGCGATCAGGATAACTGGCAGCACCAATAATATCGGACAAGAATTGCTCAGAGCCGGCATCCCCATGTTCAACGTGATTTTCCGCACCTTCTTCATAATTGAGAACAAACTGCACGGCGACACGTGCTTTATTGGGCCACTCAACTTTTGGTGGTTGTCCTGCGTAACCGATCAAATCTCGCGAATACTCTTGTGCAAGAAGATCTTTGATAATCTCACTACCCTTCATCTACACTACTCCATGCATCAAAAAACGATATCGTGAAACAATTGTTGCAAAGCTTGTGCCAACTTCGGCTTGAAGAAACAATAGTTACGATATTCTTTTCGATTCTCTTTAGAAGGACTCGTCATGACGATTAAACTCCGCCCTTTAGAACGTGAAGATCTTCGCTTTGTTCATCAACTGGATAATAACGCTACCGTTATGCGCTATTGGTTTGAAGAGCCTTATGAGGCCTTTGTCGAACTTTCAGACCTCTACGACAAACATATTCATGATCAGAGCGAACGACGTTTTGTTGTCGAGCATGAAGGTGAAAAGGCAGGATTGGTCGAGCTAGTAGAAATCAACCATATTCATCGACGAGCCGAGTTCCAAATTATTATCGCCCCGGATCATCAGGGCAAAGGATTAGCCAATAAAGCCACGCGTGCCGCAATGGAATACGGGTTTTCTGTGCTGAATCTCTATAAGCTCTATTTAATCGTCGATAAAGAAAACGAAAAAGCGATCCATATTTATTCAAAGTTAGGGTTTGAAACTGAAGGAATTTTGAAAAAAGAGTTTTTTATCAATGGCACATACCGTGACACATTAAGAATGTGTATCTTCCAGCCGCAATACCTGGCGAAATTTCACAGCGGTAATGACAATCAGTCGTTATTACCGCCTACAGCTCAATAGCAATATGACTCGATATAGCTGAAATCATGCAGCTTCGTTAGCCAAACATGCTACATAGGTAGCGTTCTAAGGCGATACGCGAACTAAATCCATGAGGGATTCCATAATGCTCTTGATTGTCACTGGCAAGATAGAGCGGGAATTCTTTGTAGTGATCGCACGTTTTTAAATCAGAGGTGGGTTCTGCAAAATTCTGACTGCGCTCCTTCAAAGTAGGATGGATGACTAAAGCCGTTCTTCCTAAGCGAGCCTCACGATTCACATAAACATAGTGGTCTGCACGACGATAGCCATACGTTTTTGGCGTCACCACGTCGACCTCAAATCCCGCTTTTTCTAATACCTTAGCCACTTCATCCGGTCGTAAATACATATAAAAACTCCTTAATTTTTTATCAGCGAACTTTATCCTAGCCCAACGAGCATGTAGTTCAGATCATTCGGAATTTTCTCTAAGATTATACAATTATCAAAAGCTGTCTATAATTATTAACACGAATTCAAATCTTGGAGAATATGATGGCTAAGAAATTACAACAATATGATTTACCAGAAGATAATGCCGACGTACAAGAATTAGCTGATTCACTAGAGGCCCTACTGAACTCTTATGGTGACGACGCTAAAGAAGGGTTCGATGAGGCACGCAGTAATGCTGAGCGCCTTTTAAAGAAAACGCGAGCGACCTTCAATGAAGGTAAGAAATCACTTAGAGAAAATTTATGTGACTCTGGCTGCCAAGCAACGCAATGGGTACAAGATAACCCGGCCTCAGCCTTAGGCGTTACCGCAGCCGTAGGTTTTGTATTTGGTCTGTTGCTGTCACGTAAATAGTCCATCTATTAACTAAGTTTTCCGCTAGAAACCAGCGCACAGTCGCTGGTTTTTTTTTATTTTTTTTCGCCAAAAATCCCCCTCGCCCCCGTTCATTTACTTAGCATGTTAATTATTAGTCACGCATGCTTTGATGAAATTTATTAATTGAAAAGATTTCCCCTAACCATTTGTCGTACCTAGGAAAAATCCTATCCCAATGCATATATATGCAAAATAAATTGCATAAAAAGGTTGTTAATGCATTTCAGTATGATAGGTTTAGTTATCTAACTATAAGGGAATAATTGATAACTCAATGATTACATAAACAATATCAGGAAATTACTGTAAATATGACAATAAAACTCCAAGTCAAAAATTTGCATAAAATTTTTGGGGGTAACCCTGAGCGCGCCTATAAGCTGCTCGAACAAGGTTACGACAAAGAAGCCATACTCGATAAAACCGGCTTATCAGTGGGAGTCAACAATGTTGACCTAACGATCAACGAAGGCGAGATCTTCGTGATTATGGGATTATCGGGTTCCGGTAAATCAACACTGGTCAGGTTGCTTAACCGTTTGATCACCCCTAGCCGTGGTCAAGTCCTCATCGACGGCCAAGATATCGCCCAAGTTTCTGATAAAACATTACGCGAAATTCGTCGTACAAAAATCAGTATGGTCTTCCAATCCTTTGCTCTGATGCCTCATATGACAGTACTTGAAAATACCGCTTTTGGTATGACCTTGGCTGGCGTTGAAAAATCACAGCGACTGAGTAAAGCATTAGAAGCCCTTCGCCAAGTTGGATTAGAAAAATACGCCTCTTCTTGGCCTGACCAGCTATCTGGTGGAATGCGGCAGCGTGTCGGCCTAGCCAGAGCGCTCGCCAACGACCCTGATATTTTGTTGATGGATGAGGCCTTTTCAGCTCTCGACCCGTTAATTCGTACAGAGATGCAGGATGAGCTGGTTAAGCTTCAATCCAAACAGCAACGTACGATAGTCTTTATCTCCCACGACTTAGATGAGGCAATGCGTATTGGCGATCGTATTGCCATTATGCAGAACGGCCAAGTTGTTCAGGTCGGAACGCCTGATGAGATCCTTAACCAACCCGCTAATGCCTACGTAGAAACTTTCTTCCGCGGGGTCGATATCAGTCAGGTATTTAGCGCAAAAGATATTGCAAAACCCGCCACCGGTTCGATTATTCATCGAGTCACAGGCTTAGGGCCCAAATCAGCGCTAAAATTATTGACTGATCAAGACCGCGATTATGGTTATGTACTGAATAAACAGCATTTTGCAGGGATAGTGACCGCTGAAAGCTTGCAGCGCGCAGCTAAGGAAAATCAGCCACTAGAACAAGCTTATCTCTCTCATCTCTCACCGGTCGACGCATCAACCTCCTTAAGCGATCTCTTTACGCCGGTAGCCGATGCGCCTTGTGCTCTGCCAGTGGTCGATGAGACACAGCAATTCTTGGGAATCATTTCTAAAAGTACGCTACTGAAAGCATTAAATCGAGAGGCCGGTAACTAATGACTACGACCACTAACGATCCCTGGGCAACAAGCTCAGACACCTCTTCTAGCACCGACCCTTGGGGTGGCGCAAGTAATACCCCCACACCGTCCTCTTCTCCCCAACAGGGCGATTGGTTGAACAGCGCCCCCGTAGAGCATCATGCGTTTTCATTAAGCGATCCCTTTCATTCAACACTTATCCCTCTAGATCACTGGGTGACGGTGGGAATAAATGGTCTTGTTGAACACTGTCGTCCGCTTTTTCAAGGGATACGAGTACCTGTTGACTATATTTTAAGTAGCTTTCAACAGTTACTCACCCATATCCCAGCACCTGCGGCAATTCTCCTTTTTGCCTGTATTGCCTGGCAGCTCACCACGGCGCGAATGGGGTTAGGTACGTTCGTCGCACTCATTTTTATTGGCTGTATTGGGGTGTGGAACGACGCTATGATTACCTTAGCATTGGTTCTCACCTCGCTATTTTTCTGTGTCCTCATTGGGCTTCCGCTCGGTATAGCCTTAGCACGGAGTGATCGTGCCGCAAAAATTGTGCGTCCTCTATTAGATGCCATGCAGACAACCCCTGCGTTTGTCTATTTAGTGCCCATTGTGATGCTGTTTGGTATCGGGAATGTCCCGGGAGTAGTTGTCACTATTATTTTTGCCGTGCCACCCATCATTCGTCTAACTATCCTTGGGATTAAACAAGTCCCTGAAGATTTGATCGAGGCGAGCCAATCTTTTGGCGCCAGTCCACAACAAATGCTATTCAAAGTGCAACTTCCCATTGCTATGCCCTCTATTATGGCGGGGATCAACCAAACGCTAATGCTGGCACTTTCCATGGTCGTCATCGCATCAATGATCGCGGTAGGCGGGTTAGGACAAATGGTTTTACGGGGTATCGGTCGTCTTGACATGGGACAGGCTTCGATTGGCGGAGTCGGTATCGTTATTCTCGCTATTATCCTTGATCGATTAACACAATCCTTCGGCGTCGATAAACGCCATCAGCGCCACCAGCGCTGGTATCAAACAGGCCCTATCGGTCTACTCACCACTCCTTTTCGTCGCACCATTCACCGTTGAGAACTGACTATGCGTAAATTACTGATGACTTCTGCTGCCCTGACCCTATTAGCCAGTGTGAGCACTCAAGCTAGCGATCTTCCTGGACGAGGCAAGACGGTTAAACCCATTCAAAGTACAATCACCGAGGAAACCTTCCAAACCTTATTGGTGAGTCGAGCATTAGAAAAATTAGGCTATACCGTATCGGCCCCAGAAGAAGTTGACTACAACGTTGGCTATACCTCGATTGCCAAAGGGGATGCGACCTTTATGGCGGTTAATTGGCAGCCACTACAAGAAAATATGTTCGATGCAGCAGGCGGCAATTCGACCTTTTATCGGAAAGGACATTATGTCACTGGCGCAGCACAGGGCTATTTGATTGATAAGAAAACGGCCGATCAGTATCACATCACCAATATCGAGCAGTTAAAGGATCCTAAACTCGCAAAACTCTTTGATAGCAATGGCGATGGGCGTGCTGATCTGACTGGATGTACGCCTGGCTGGGGATGCGATACCGTAATTGCTTACCAAATGAAAGCTTATCAGCTTGAGCAAACGGTCTCTAATAACCAAGGGAACTATGCGGCAATGATGGCAGATACTATTACTCGCTTTAAACAAGGTAAGCCGATCCTCTATTACACCTGGACACCTTTCTGGGTCAGCGATGTACTCAAACCTGGTAAAGATGTCGTGTGGTTAGAGGTACCTTTCTCCGCCGACCCACAAAAGACCGATACCACATTGCCTAATGGTAAAAATTACGGTTTCCAAGTGAACAATATCAATATCATTGCTAATAAACAGTGGGCTGAAAAAAATCCTGCGGCAGCTAAACTCTTTGCTGAAATGAAGCTCCCGCTAGCGGATATTAATGCAGAGAATGCGGCAATGCGTGCAGGGCAAAGTTCGGAAGCAGATATCAATCGCCATGTTGATGGGTGGATTAAGAGCCACCAGGCCATCTTTGATAACTGGGTAGCTAACGCTTTGCGCTAAAACATTATCTCTTCAAGGGCCTTTAGTGGCCCTTTTTATTATGCATCTTTTGCCCAACACCTTCTTTATAACTCGTCCATACTAGCGCGCGTGATAATACGACTAGATAATTAGCGTTATAGTAATCATCTAAGTTATTTTATCGCTGGTAATCAGTTTCAATCTATGACAACTTTACCGGTTAAGTAATTATCCTTTGTCTGCGCATTGCGGTGACGGATTGTGAGTACATAGCTGTAAAAATGAGGTGTGACTTGGACAGTTCTTTCGAACCAATTGAAAAGATGTTATCGAATTTGTCGCTTCGCCACGACAACTACCCTGTACGCGTGGTGTTGTTAACACGTTTACATATGCATATTCAAACCAAGCTTCTAGAAAATCGTAATAAAATGCTGAAGGATCGTGGACTTAACGACACTATCTTCCATGCTCTATTAACCTTAGATGCTTGTGAAAACCAGAGTATTCAACCCTCCGAACTCAGCTCTGCATTAGGGTCTTCTCGCACCAATGCAACGCGTGTCGCCGATGAACTGCAAAAACGTGGTTGGGTAGAACGCCGTGAAAGCGACAATGATCGCCGCTGCCTGCACCTGCATTTAACGGATGCTGGCTATGAATTTCTCTGCGAGATCCTCCCCCCTCAGTACGATAGTTTCCAAAAAATATGGGGTATCCTCTCTTCAGAAGAGCAAAATCAATTGGAATCTATTTACCGTAAATTACTCGACCACCTCGATACTTTTTCGCACGACTCTCCACCGAGCGCCGAATAAGAATAAAAACTAATTAATAATTTCAATTGATACACTTCACTGAGCTGAAGTGTTTTTTATATGTCGCCTTTATAGCAGGATTTACCTTATGAATTCCGTAGAGACTTCTTCTACAGCAACGTCTACGCCATCGAGAAATAAACGCAAACCCCTTTTGATGCTGCTACTTATCACCTGCGTGATTGTCGCAATCGCTTATGCCCTATATTGGTTCTTAATTTTAAGTCACCAGCAGGATACTGATGATGCCTATGTAGCCGGAAATCAGATACAAATATCGCCACAAGTTTCAGGAAGTGTTAGTAAAGTGTGGTTTGATAACACCGACTTGGTACATAAAGGCGATATCTTAGTTTCATTGGATAAAACCGATGCGAATCAAGCGCTAAATAAAGCTGAAACCGCTTTAGCTAGCAGTGTACGGCAAGTTCGCCAGTTGATGATTAATAATCGTCAATATCAAGCGAATATCGAGCTTAAGCGTACCGCACTTGCCCAGGCAGAAGCCGATTTAGCTCGGCGTGAACCCCTTGCACAACGTCAACTGATTGGTCGAGAAGAGTTACAACATGCGCGCGATACTGCGGCCAGCGCAAAAGCTTCTCTTGACGTTGCGATTCAGCAGCTTAATGCAAATCAGGCCATGGTATTAAACACGCCGCTCGCCCAACAGCCTGTCATCCAGCAAAGTGCCGCCGAAGTTAGAGATGCCTGGCTAGCACTTCAACGTACCGATATTCGTAGTCCTATCAATGGCTATGTTTCTCGCCGTAGCGTACAAGTCGGCGCACAGATCACGCCAAGTAGTGCTCTGATGGTAGTGGTGCCTAGTCAAGAATTATGGGTAGATGCCAACTTTAAAGAGACCCAACTTGCTAAAGTGCGAATTGGCCAACCCGCTACGCTGACAGCAGATATCTATGGGGATGCTGTAACTTATCACGGTAAAGTCGTTGGCTTGGATATGGGAACGGGGAGTGCCTTCTCATTACTTCCCGCACAGAATGCCAGTGGGAACTGGATTAAAGTGGTACAACGTTTACCAGTACGCGTCTCCTTAGACCCTAAAGAACTCCAGCAACATCCGTTACGTATTGGACTCTCAACTCAGGTGACAATAGATGTGAGTAATACCTCAGGTCAGGCACTGGCCACGGTAATGCGCAAATCTCCGGCCTATGAAAGTAATGCATTAACCTTACAGTTGCAGCAGGCCGACCACATTATTCAGCGTATTATTACCGCAAATGCAGAGTAACTGTTATGGCTTCTAACGAGAGAAAGCCCTTAGAACATGCACAACTCGTGTTAATGACCATTGCGCTATCGCTGGCAACGTTTATGCAAGTTCTTGACTCAACCATTGCGAATGTCGCAATTCCGACGATAGCGGGTGACTTGGGGGCATCGAATACGCAAGGCACTTGGGTTATCACCTCTTTTGGTGTTGCGAATGCTATTTCAATCCCCTTAACGGGGTGGTTGGCACGCCGATTTGGTGAAGTAAAGTTATTCGTGGCATCAACCGCTGCGTTCGCCATCGCCTCGTGGGCTTGTGGTATGTCAAACTCCCTAACCATGCTGATCGTTTTTCGGGTAATACAAGGCGTGGTAGCAGGCCCATTAATTCCTTTATCCCAAAGCTTACTGCTTAACAATTTTCCGCCGGCAAAACGAAGTATGGCCATGTCGTTATGGGCAATGACCGTAATTGTGGCACCGATTTGCGGCCCTATTTTGGGCGGCTGGATCAGCGATAATTACCATTGGGGATGGATATTTTTCATCAACGTACCGATAGGGATCGTCGTCGTGGTACTCGCTCTGAAAACGCTAGGTAAACGCGAGACACCAACCCGCAAGCAGCCGATCGATATTGTCGGTTTGGTAATGTTGACCTTAGGGATTGGCTGCTTACAGGTGATGTTGGATAGAGGAAAAGAGCTAGATTGGTTTAGTTCCACTGAGATAATCACCCTGACAGTGGTGGCGGTTATCGCTCTACTCATTTTGATTATTTGGGAACTTACCGACGAACACCCTATTATCGATCTATCATTGTTTAAATCGCGAAATTTCTCTATTGGCTGTGGCTCCATTAGCCTGGCCTATATGCTCTATTTCGGGACTATCGTGCTGCTCCCTCAGCTTCTTCAAGAGGTTTTCGGTTATACCGCGACTTGGGCAGGATTAGCTTCTGCTCCGGTCGGGATTCTCCCTGTTATTCTCTCCCCGATCATAGGTCGCTTTGCACCACGTATCGATATGCGCTATCTGGTGACATTTAGCTTTATCATGTACGCACTGTGCTTCTACTGGCGAGCCTATACCTTTGAGCCAGGGATGACTTTTGCCGACGCAGCCTGGCCACAATTTATCCAAGGTTTTGCGGTAGCCTGTTTCTTTATGCCTTTAACAACCATAACTTTGTCAGGCCTTTCGGCAGACCGCATAGCGGCAGCATCCGGCCTGTCGAATTTTATCCGAACACTAGGGGGATCAATCGGTACCTCGATTACCACTACGCTGTGGACCAATAGAGAAGCGATGCATCATAGCCAACTGACCGAATCTGTTACGGCTTATAATCCCAATGCTCAACAAAGCTATCAACAGCTGGAGTCTTTAGGGATGAGCCACCAGCAAGCCTCTAGCTATATTGCTCAGCAAATTACTGACCAAGGATTGATTATTTCTGCCAATGAGATTTTCTGGGCTGCTGGCGGAATATTCATAATACTCTTAGTCGTCATTTGGTTTGCCAAACCTCCTTTTCATTCTGGCGGCGGTGGCGGCGGCGCTCACTAAAAAAAAAGCGCCTTGCGGCGCTTTTTTTTAGGCTTTCTGTTGACGCCACCATTCACCTAACAAAATACCTGCGGCGACTGACACATTTAGACTTTCGATATTCCCGGTACCACCGATAGAGAGACTGATATCCCCTTGACGTAATGTATCCTCACGCAACCCTTCCCCTTCTTGCCCTAAAACGAAAACGGTTTTTGCTGGGAATGTCGTAGAGGCTAGAGGTTGCCCTTCGTGACTGGAGGTCGTGACAATGCTATAACCTGCCCGACGAAAGGCATCAAGACCTTGTAAGAAAGAAGGTGCTGTCACAGCACGAACGTGTTCAGCACCGCCTTCTGCAGTTCTCACTGCCGCACCAGATTCAAGTAAGTTAGCATCATTAACTAAAATCGCCTTTGCCCCAAAGTGAGCACAACTGCGCATGATCGCACCGAGATTATGTGGGTTACCAACGTTCTCTAATGCGACAACGCAGTCTTGTTCTGCTGCTTGCGATAACCATGCCGCAACATCTAATCCGGTTTGTTTCTTAATGATGAAACATACTCCACCGTGATGCTCTGTTCCCGCAGCCTTCGCCAGCTCGCTATCGTCGACCACGTGATAGGCTTTACGGTTTGCCGCTAACCAGCGCAAAGTTTCACGAAAACGAGGGGTTACGCTCTGCACGAACCAAGCCCTAACAATCGCTTCTGGTCGGCTTTGAAATAATGCCTGACAAGCATTTTCGCCGTATACGCGCGTCTCTTCTTGGCGCTGACGACGAAGTTGTTCCGGATCGATATAACTTTTTGCCGTTAATCCTTCTTCTACGCTCGAAGTTTGCGTGGAGTCTTGCTGTTCTGATGGACGTTTAGAGACCGTACGCCATGGGGAATCATTACGATGAGATGGCGAGTCATTACGACGTGAAGCTGAGTCGTCACGGCGAGGAGAGGAAGATGAACGACGATCGGTCGGTGCCTTACGGTCTGATGAGCGACCACCTTTACCCGTCCGCGGATTACCGCTACTGCGCGAAGACGTTGCCTCTTCACCGCGCACATACATTACTTTCACTTTACTACTTTTACTTTTATTTTCGTCGTTCATCACATTCTCCTGTTACTGAGCGCGCAGATTACCTGATGTCTGCGCGCTTAGCTATCTTCTTTATCGGTGAATTAACAATCACTCTACCAGAATTAGCGCTCACGCGTAGCATCCCCCGCTCAACTCCATTAAACTGTATTTTTTATCCAGTATCGATCTGTTATGACTCATTGTAATGCCGTATTACAACTTCGTGCACAACGTTTAGCCTCAGCTACACGTCCATTCCTTGCGCGCGGTAACCGTGTAAGCCGTTGCCAACGTTGCCTCTTACCGCAACGTAATTGTCTGTGCTCAACAATTCAACCTCAGGCTGCACGCAGTCGCTTTTGCCTAATGATGTACGATACGGAACCCATGAAGCCCAGTAATACGGGAAGATTGATCGCCGATATATTGCCAGAAACCTTGGCATATCAATGGTCGAGAACGACTTTTAATGATAAAGATTTTCTTGAAAATATTGCGCCTAATTATCAACCCATGGTGGTATTCCCTGCCAGCTATGCGCAGGCCGACAGAACAGTCTTACATCGTCCCCCGCTGGTAGGTAAGCCCCCCCTTTTTATTATGTTAGACGGTACCTGGAGTGAGGCGCGAAAAATGTTTCGTAAAAGCCCATGGTTAGAAAACTTTCCGGTGATCTCGGTCGATGTTTCAACGCCCAGCCAATATACTTTACGTGAGGCGCACAGTGATGCACACCACTGCACCGCCGAAATCGCTGCTGCGCTGCTTGACCAAGCCGGTGATGCTATCGCTGCTCAGCAATTATCCCGACATTTTTCGTTATTTCGGCAACGCTATTTAGCCGGTAAACCCCATCACCCAATCCATACACGGCAAGAATAACGATTACATCGACCACTGCTAACGGAGAAGCCATGAGCCAACTCGGATTAGAAGCATTATTAAAACCCAAATCCATTGCAGTCATTGGCGCATCACAAAAAGCGGGGCGGGCAGGTCATCTGATGATGAAAAATCTGCTAGCCGGTGGTTTCTCTGGGGCTATTTTACCGGTTAACCCTAACTATTCCGCAGTGTGTGGCGTCATGGCTTATCCAACTATTGCCGCACTTCCAGTGGTACCCGACTTAGCGATTCTCTGTACCCATGCTCGGCATCTCGCACAACTTCTTGACGAGCTAGGAGAAAAAGGTTGCCGAAGTTGTATTATCCTGTCCGCCCCACAAGAACACTTTAAGGCCCTAGTCGCCCAGGCTTCTCGCTGGAATATGCGATTATTAGGACCTAATAGTTTAGGACTCATCGCTCCCCATCTGGGATTAAATGCCAGTTTTTCTCCTGTACCGGTTGCTCGAGGGAACCTAGCCTTTATCGCGCAATCTACCGCTGTTGCAAATACTATTCTTGATTGGGCACAGCAACGTAAAATCGGCTTCTCATGGTTTATTGCCTTGGGAGATGGTATTGATATCGATAGTGACGACTTACTTGATTTCTTAGCCCGAGATACCAAGACTCACGCTATTTTGATCGCTTTAGAACATTTAAACGATGCACGTCGTTTTGTTTCTGCGGCACGAAGTGCATCTCGTAATAAACCTATCGTTATGTTCAAAAGTGGCCGAAGCCGTGCAGCACGCCTATTGGTGGGTAGCGAAGAAACCTTTGATGGGACTTGGGATGCTGCTATTCAGCGGGCAGGAATGCTACGTGTTTATGACTCTCATGAATTATTCTCAGCGGTGGAATCCTTGAGTCATATGCGACACTTTACAGGTGAGTCGCTATTTATTGTCAGTAATGGCGTTGCTCCGGCGGCCTTAGCATTAGATGTACTCGAAGACCGCCAAGGTACACTACTGCAACTTAGTCCTACGACGATACAACGTTTACGCGAACGATTACCTGATAATATCCCTGTCACAAACCCCCTTGATCTTAAGGATGATGCCACCACACAACTCTATCTTGACGTGACCGCTATATTACTCGATAGCCCAGAGGCCGAGGCCATTATGGTAATCCATGCGCCGAGTGCGGTTTCCCCTGCGAGTGAGTGTGCTGAGCAATTAGCCAAACTTTACACGCAACACCCTCGTGCGAAATATAAAACGTTATTAACTAACTGGTGTGGGGAATATTCTTCACAGGGCGCTCGAACGGTTTTCTCACAAGCGAGAATCCCTACTTGGCGAACCCCCGAAGGGACGGCCACTGCGTTTATGCATCGCGTTGCCTATCATCGTAACCAAAAACAGCTAAGAGAAACGCCCGCTAGGCTAGCGGTTCAACCTACAGGGCGAACTGATGTCCGCAACTATTTACAACAACAGGTTGCGAGTGGTTTATTTTCCTTAGAGAGTGCAGACTTTATCCGCGTTTTAGCTGACTATGGTTTCTTACCAGCAAAACACGCCATAGCGGGTCCTCAGGAGCAAGACCGACAACGGCTACGTATCGTGGTACAACACGACCCGCTCTTCGGCCCGATCATTTTAGTCGGTGAGCCCAGCGAGATGTGGTACGAAGACAGGCAGGCCGTGACGTCATTACTCCCATTGAATATGGCATTAGCCCATCATCTTATCGCCCAAGGTATCCACCAACAAAAGATGTTTCGCCGTTGGAAAATTCGACCGGAAGCTATATACCAACTAAGCCAACTCCTCGTTCAACTCTCAGATTTGATCATCGATTGTCCAGAAATTAGTCACTGCCAACTCGATCTATTCGTCGGTAAACAGACACCATTACTATTAATTGACGGTCGACTTTCTTTACAGACATTCGTAGGGGACAGCGAAGACCGACTGGCTATCAGACCTTACCCGCAAAAATATGAGCAATGGGTAAGTTTAAAAGATGGCCGACAGGCCTTATTTCGACCGATTCTTCCTGAGGATGAACCTCAGCTATTAGCCTTTATTGGGCAAGTGACAAAAGAGGATCTCTACTACCGCTATTTCAGTGAGATCAATGAGTTCACTCATGATGATTTGGCGAATATGACACAGATTGATTATGATCGAGAAATGGCGTTTGTAGCGGTAATCCAAGAGAACGATATCGAGACGATTATCGGTGTAACGCGGGCTATATCTGACAGTGACAATATTGATGCCGAGTTTTCAATTTTAGTGCGTTCCGATCTGAAGCGCTTAGGACTGGGTAGAATGTTATTAGAAAAGATGGTTAGTTACACGCGAGATCATGGTTTACAGCAGCTAAATGGTATTACTATGCCGAATAATACAGGAATGATTGCTCTGGCTAAACAACTGGGTTTCAACTGCAGAAACAGCATTGAAGAGGGTATAGTGACCTTAGGTCTAGCCCTAGAATCGTCAGTAGAAAATAGCCATTCTTAGCACTTTTGATGCTATAGTGTCGAGTTAAGATTCCCGAGTCTTATCCTGTTTTTCGATTCCTAATAGAAGAAGCGTAATGCGATGTTGCCAAAAAATAAAATGAATGCTCACCAGCGATACCTTGCAGAACTACCAAAATTGCCGCAATCAATCTCTGATTTTTCATTTTTGTATTCTGCAGCTGAGTTTCATCACACGCTTTTGGAAAAGATAGCTCAAGCCCAATACAGAATCTGTTTGGTCGCCCTCTATCTTGAAAACGATGAGGCAGGTCAGTCGATCATGGCTGCACTCTATCAGGCAAAGCAAAAAAATCCTCATCTTGACATCAGCATTTGTGTCGATTGGCATAGAGCCCAACGCGGACGCATCGGCGCAGCGCGCGGCGAAACGAATGCAGATTGGTACTGTAAGCTTGCTGAACAGGCCGGTGAACTGGCGATTCCTGTCTATGGTATTCCGGTTAATACCCGTGAAGCATTAGGCGTGTTACATCTTAAAGGCTTTATTTTCGATGATACGGTAATTTATAGCGGTGCCAGCATCAATAACGTATATCTTCAACAGCAAGAACGTTACCGATATGACCGCTACCAAATCATGAAAAACCCTGCATTGGCAAATATCATGTTCGATTGGATTAGCATTAATCTCAAGCAATCCGATGCCGTGCACCGATTAGATCTTACGGATCGCCCGACAAGTCTTGAGATCAAGAACGAAACCAAAATATTCCGTCAAGAGTTGAGAACCTTTAATTACGAGTTGGAAGATTTAGTTGGCGAACAACAACTTGCTGTCACACCGCTAGCCGGATTGGGAAAGCGCAGTCTTCTTAATCAAACTATTTTCCATCTAATGCCTGCGACAGAAAAAAAGTTGGTTATCTGCACCCCTTATTTTAACTTACCGGCTATTCTGGTTAGGCATATCATTCGTCTACTCCGTCAAGGTAAAGAAGTTGAAATTATTGTCGGTGATAAAACAGCTAACGATTTCTACATTCCGCCGGAAGAGCCATTTAAAGTAATTGGCGCACTACCCTATCTTTACGAAATTAACTTACGCCGCTTTGCAAGTCGACTGCAATACTATCTCGATAATGAAAAGCTCACGATTCGGTTATGGAAAGACGAGTCCAATAGCTACCATTTAAAAGGTATCTGGGTAGATGAAGAATGGATGCTGCTGACCGGGAATAATTTAAACCCGAGAGCTTGGCGCTTAGATCTTGAAAATGCAATATTAGTGCATGATCCTCATCATCAGCTTACCGAACAGAAGCGCAAAGAACTCTCTCTTATTCGGGAGCACACCACTATCCTACGTCAATTTCATGACTTAGAAAGTATTGCTGATTACCCTAATCGTATCCGTAAATTGATACGTCGTCTGCGTCGGATTAGAATCGACAAACTGATCAGCCGCATACTGTAGCCTCAATCTGCCAGCTTTGGGCTGGCAGATCCTTTGACATTTACAGTTTCTGCACCGCTTTTTTATTCGGTAAACTCATACTTATTACTAACACGACGATTGCCATTGCCGTGACATACCAAAAGAAACTTGATTCCATTCCTTTTTGCTTCAATCCCAGTGCAACAAACTCAGCAGACCCACCAAATATGGCATTACCTATAGCATAAGGGAGTCCAACCCCTAATGCGCGTAGCTGCGGCGGGAATAGCTCAGCTTTTAATAATCCACTGACTGCTGTGTAGAAACTACAAATGACTAACGCAACAAATAAGAGCAGGAAGATAACGACTAGACTCGAAACAGACGTTAAATAAACCATAATAGGTACAGTGAATAACATTAGCCCTATCGCAAAAATGATCACTGATGCCTTACGCCCTATTTTATCTGATAACGCTCCGGCAATCGGTTGAAGTACCATAAATAGTAATAAAGCTCCTGTCATAAGCAGGCTGCTGACTTTAGCATCTAAGCCAACACTATTAATCAGGTATTTTTGCATATAGGTCGTAAAGGTATAGAAACTTAATGATCCCCCTGCTGTTATACCAATAACTTTAATAAAAGGACGCCAATGATGACGAAGAAGGTAGGTTAAGCTACCAGCATTTTTATCACTACGCTGCGTATCATCGCTGGTTTCATGTAACGATTTCCTCAACCATAGTGCCACGATAGACAGCGCTGCACCTATCAAGAAAGGGATACGCCAACCCCAAGCACGCAACGCCTCATTATCAATAAGCTGCTGTAAGATTACGACAGTTAGCACTGCCATCAGTTGCCCACCGATCAATGTGACATATTGAAATGAGGCATAAAATCCTTTTTTTCCTTCCGTCGCGACTTCACTCATATAGGTCGCACTAGTACCATACTCCCCACCAACAGAGAGACCTTGCAACATTCTTACAATCAATAAAAGGATTGGCGCGAATAAGCCAATTTGGTTATATCCAGGCAAAAAAGCGATGACTAACGAACCAAAACACATGATATACACTGATATCAGCATCGATTTTTTACGACCAAATCGATCGCCAATAAATCCAAACAGCCATCCACCAATCGGCCGCATTAGAAAACCGGCGGCAAAGACCCCAGCGGTTTGAAGTAACTGTGTTGTCGCATCGCCCTTGGGAAAGAAAATATGTGCAAAATAAATAGAGAAAAAGGAATATACGTAAAAGTCGAACCATTCGACTAAGTTACCTGATGAGGCGCCCACAATAGCTTTAATTCTCTGGATATCACTCAATGTGCTTGTTGGTGATATCACCCTTTCTCTGGTCATAGCGGGACCCCTATTTATTAGACTTTTTATTTATGTGACTAATCAGAATAAGAGGTTGAAATACAAAGTAAAGTATTGTTTTCGATAGATGGGAAATTAATCAATAATTATATATACAGAATGATAACAAACGCAAAAAGGCCATCCGTTAGGATGGCCTTTTCGACTTATTGGATGCCTGGCAGTTCCCTACTCTCGCATGGGGAGACCCCACACTACCATCGGCGCTACGGCGTTTCACTTCTGAGTTCG
>Ga0157363_1001272_pt1 | contig 20866 bp, 7 predicted proteins | sample AttsexASBM1_FD_111477 | JGI IMG/M metagenome (GOLD analysis project Ga0157363, IMG submission 111477) | Fungus gardens microbial communities from leaf cutter ant in Ribeirão Preto, State of São Paulo, Brazil - Atta sexdens ASBM1 | ecosystem: Host-associated > Fungi > Mycelium > Unclassified ... | reverse complement strand
TATATATATATATATATATATATATATATATATATATATATATATATAATAATATATATAATACATGTATGTATATGCTCCGTCCAATGATAAATGAAATTAATATTCAGAATTGTACATATAATCAAAGGAATATAAATATATTTTTATATTTGCATCATACTTTATAAGTTATTTTTCCAAGCATAATGTACCTTTCTTTGAAATAAGATGTAATATTTTAACGTGCATTTACACTCATACAGAATTTTCAACTGAGGAAAAAGCCTGATTTAATGCTAATAAAAAAGGTATAAGATCTCTTATATTTTTATTAACACTGGATGATTTATGATTGTACAAATTTCCTGCAATAATTAGAATATAATTATATTTCATTCTTATTCCATATCTTTTTTAAAAATATTAAAAAAAGATCGTTACCTATTAACCACATAGTTTCTCTTCTAATGTGCATATAAGGATGCGATAACAATTTATTCAATAAAATATATAAATCTTCGTTTGAGTATTTCGGATTCCTCAAAAGAATATCTATTCTATCTTCATAGGAATTATGCAATGTATTAGCTAGAATACGTATAGATGCTGTAATCTAATAGAGTTAAAAATATGATTCTTAATATATTAGAAAATTTCATATTTTGTTATATAAAGAAGAAAAAACAAACCTCGCTAGCTTGAACGATTCCATCTGAATTGGAAAATGTTACGTAAAGATAGTCAACGACTTGTGGCAAAATAGTGTACAAAGATTTAATACATATTGGTGAAGAAGACAATAAAGCTAATAACCAAATATAATTAGGATTTTTGTACAAGAGATTCCGTTTTATGATAACTTCAATCAGCTCTGACATTTCACTTTCTCTGTAAATATCAGAAAAATATATTAAATTTTCTCTTATAAATTTTACATTTTTATTGCAATATATAAAAATAAATAATACTTACGATATCTTGTGAAATCCCACATATATGTAATGTAAGAGCGCATATATTACAGAAGGAAGAACTGAGTCGTCACAGTTGTGTAACAATAAAATTACATATTTCAGGCAATGCTGAGCATGCAAGATAGAGAAAGCTTTATTGCTTCCTGCAACTAAATTACCAATTGTCCAAATGCAAACATCCTAATAAAATATGAATTTATGTATTTCAAGTTCACTTTACTTCATTGTCTTTTATTATTTTATTTCTTTTATTTAATACTTACTTACCAGCAACGCATAATTTAAACTTTCTAATTTGATAATCAGATATGGAATAACTGCTTTTCCCAATGCTGTGCATGCTTTTGTATTTCCCAAAGCAATATTACAACAGCAATTGGCTGCATATAATTGAAAAATTGGATCATTGCCAGATAGATCACGCACAAGGCTTGATAAGCTTTGATCTACTTTTAAAAAAGCATTTATGTTCTCCTCCGACTGAAATATAAAATACCACATATATTATTTTATATATTATATACTATATATATATATATATATGTGTGTGTGTATATAATTTATTGCTTGCATCTTCATGAATATCAATCTTGAATGAACATTTTATAAAATCTTATTTTATAACATTTTTACAAGACTAATAAAAGATTCATGAATTTTTAAAATCTATAATTTGATACTGATAAAGTCTGAGTAAATCAAAATGTTTGTGCTTTTTGTACAGAATATAATAACAAATTGAATTGTAATTCTTAGAACAATCTGCTCGTTACAGATATTGATTATGTTTTTATAAGATATTCTATAAAATATTTTATAAGATTAAAATATAATTCTATATGATATTTGATAAAAATTACTTCAGTGAGAATACCTGAATAAGAGCATTGGGCAAATATCTGTAATCCGCAAGGGATATTCTTTTCCTCTTAAGAAGCTTTACTTTCTTGTCGATGTACTCGATGGAAAACAATTCAATCCCAGGATATTCTCCCAAATTAATGCGACTCTTGTTCCAGGCGGATAAACGATTCTCCTTCCTTTTTATTAAGGCAGCCTCCCTCAATTCCGTTCGTATAGTTTTGATTCGGTCGCTATCATTCGAAGAAAGTTCCGTGCCTTCGTCTCTCTCCTCGTTGACAGCCTGCATCTTAAACTGAATTTTATCAATCCTTTATTACAGATAACAATCAAATACTTGTAGTAGCATCCAAATCTTTGAATAAACCAAAAAGGAGTAAATTAATAATCCTTCTCTATGAAGTAAACAATTCAAATATAACCTTCCTTTCTACGTTTAATAACACAGGAACTGTTTTACCGGTAAAATATACCGGTAAGCATTTTCAGTTTCACGCCGCTGCATTACAGAACTTTACCAACGATACGTCAGTTCCAAGTAAATGAACCTATAGATGGCGCGAATGATGGAAAGATTAGGTTAGACGCTGTTATAATTCTCTGATGACTCTGATCACCTGTATTTGCATTATTTCTAGTAATTTCTAGCTTGTAATCATGATGGAAGTTGATGCAAGTAATACAGAGTTATAAGTGGAAAACAAGCGATCGAGAAGCTCTTGTCGCTATTAATGATAGTGTCGCAAGAATTAAGTATCCAGGTTTAAGTAAAGAAATTAAGAAGTGTGTCACAAAATATCTTGTGCGGATAAAATGGAGGAGGTTAATCAATTGGAACACCTATCTCTGGTGTCAAAAATCTGCACGGAATTGGAAAATCATTTGGGATTGAATGACAAGGACTTGGCTGAATTCATTATACATCTGGCTGAAAATAACAAGACATTCCCAGCATTCAAGAAGGTACTGATTGAGAATGGAGCCGAATTCTCGGACTCCTTCATAGCAAATCTTCTCAGAATAATACAGCATATGAAACCCATGAAATCGTCTACCGAGAAGCCGTCTAAGAATAAGCAGGATGAATTGGCGATAAAATTTCCAGCGCTGGCTTTACCGAATGACAATCCACGTTCCGAGACTAATGATGAAGATATCGTCAACGACGTTATGGCCTCCCTAGAAGCATTCGCGCCGTCTAACAAGAAACAGTCTGCGAATATCGAGAAAAGTAACGGTAAGATTGACAATGGCGAGAAAAAGAGTAAGCGAGAAAGGAAGAGTAGAAGCAGGTCAAGGGACAGAAGGCATCACAGATCATTGAATCGAAAAGAGAGACGGCGCAGATCCAGAACGCGTTCCAGATCACGGACACGTTATAGATCACGTGACAGAGCACGCAGGAGACGATCCGGATCCCGAGAACGTAAGAGATCGTCGTCTCGCGATCGTAAAGATACGAGACATTCCAGGAGACGTGATGCCGACCGATCCAGATCCCGTTCCGTCGAAGAAACGCTCTCTGCAGAGCCGGAAGTAGGTAAGATTTACGCGGGTAAGGTTGCGAATATTGTGCCTTTCGGTTGTTTCGTTCAACTGGAAGGTTTGCGACGTCGTTGGGAGGGCTTGGTTCATATCTCTCAATTGAGGCGGGAGGGTCGAGTGGCAAACGCGAGCGACGTGGTCTCCAGAGGACAGAAAGTTCTAGTAAAAGTTCTCAGCATCGGTGGACAGAAGGTATCTTTGAGTATGAAGGATGTCGATCAGGAAACTGGGAGAGATTTAAATCCCGTGGTGCCAATCGCGAAAGCCGACGAAGACGAGAAGCATTTACGTAATCCGGATAGGCCTACCTCTTTGCTGGAGCTTCAAGGTAACTATGATGAGGACGAAACGTACTCTAGGAAGCGCGTGCAACGTTTGTCGTCGCCGGAGAAGTGGGAAATCAAGCAAATGTTGGCCGCATCGTGCATTGACAGGAGCGAGTTGCCAGAATTCGACACGGAGACTGGAATTTTGCCACGAGAGGACGACGAAGAAGAGGACGTGGAAATCGAGCTGGTCGAAGAGGAACCGCCATTCCTGCATGGTCACGGCAGAGCACTGGGTGATCTTAGTCCCGTGAGAATAGTGAAAAACCCGGATGGCTCACTGGCACAGGCAGCGATGATGCAGAGCGCTCTGGCAAAGGAGCGAAGAGAACAGAAGATGCTACAGCGCGAGCAGGAGATGGATTCTGTGCCCACTGGACTGAATAAGAATTGGATAGATCCGTTACCTGAAGCGGAGAGTCGTACCTTGGCGGCAAACATGCGTGGCATTGGCCTACAAACGCAAGATCTACCCGAATGGAAGAAGCACGTGATAGGCGGTAAAAAGTCATCTTTCGGCAAGAAGACTAATCTGACACTGTTGGAGCAACGTCAGAGCTTGCCAATCTATAAGTTGCGCGATGATCTGGTAAAAGCTGTGACGGACAATCAGATTCTAATTGTAATTGGAGAGACCGGTTCGGGCAAGACGACGCAGATCACGCAGTATCTAGCGGAGACCGGTTTTACTGCGCGCGGCAAGATTGGCTGTACGCAACCACGTCGTGTTGCAACAATGAGTGTGGCTAAGAGAGTGGCGGAGGAGTTTGGTTGCTGCCTAGGCCAGGAGGTGGGCTACACCATCCGTTTTGAGGATTGTACCGGGCCAGAAACTAGTATCAAGTACATGACGGATGGTATGTTGTTACGTGAGTGCTTGATGGACCTTGATCTGAAAACATATTCAGTGATTATGCTAGATGAGGCGCACGAACGAACGATACATACGGACGTGCTGTTCGGTCTGCTAAAGCAAGCGGTAGGTCGCAGACCCGATCTCAAACTGATCGTCACTAGCGCTACTCTGGATGCGGTCAAGTTCTCGCAATACTTTTTCGAGGCACCAATCTTCACCATACCCGGACGCACATTCGAAGTCGAGGTAATGTATACTAAAGAGCCAGAGACTGACTATCTGGACGCTGCACTTATCACTGTCATGCAGATTCATCTACGTGAGCCGCCAGGCGATATCCTGCTCTTTCTCACTGGTCAGGAGGAGATTGATACTGCCTGTGAGATCCTTTATGAGCGCATGAAGTCACTAGGTCCAGATGTACCAGAGCTAATTATCCTCCCAGTTTATTCAGCCTTGCCCTCAGAAATGCAGACCAGAATATTCGAGCCGGCGCCGCCCGGCTCACGTAAGGTTGTCATCGCCACGAATATCGCCGAGACCAGTCTAACGATTGATGGAATATATTATGTCGTTGATCCAGGCTTTGTCAAACAAAAAGTTTACAATTCTAAAACCGGCATGGACAGTCTTATAGTGACGCCGATTAGTCAGGCAGCAGCAAAACAAAGAAGCGGAAGAGCTGGCAGAACCGGACCTGGAAAGTGTTATCGGCTTTACACCGAACGAGCTTATAGAGATGAGATGTTACCAACACCGGTTCCGGAGATACAACGTACAAATCTGGCCACCACCGTGCTACAACTGAAGACTATGGGCATCAATGATCTTCTGCATTTTGATTTCATGGATGCGCCGCCAGTGGAATCACTAATCATGGCATTAGAGTCATTGCACAGTTTGAGCGCTCTCGATAACGAGGGTCTACTTACACGGCTGGGTCGGCGAATGGCAGAATTCCCGCTGGAACCGAATCTGTCCAAGATGTTAATCATGAGCGTACATCTTCAATGCTCCGATGAGATTCTAACTATCGTCAGTATGCTGTCCGTTCAAAATGTTTTCTACCGACCGAAGGACAAGCAAGCTTTGGCCGATCAGAAGAAAGCCAAGTTCAATCAACCCGAAGGCGATCACCTGACTTTACTGGCAGTCTATAATTCCTGGAAGAACAATAAGTTGAGTAACGCCTGGTGCTACGAAAATTTTGTGCAGATAAGGACATTGAAGCGTGCCCAGGATGTGCGTAAGCAATTGCTGGGTATAATGGACAGGCATAAATTGGACGTAGTGTCAGCCGGTAAAAATACAGTGCGGATACAGAAAGCAGTGTGCTCGGGATTCTTTAGAAACGCTGCGAAAAAAGATCCACAGGAGGGCTACAGAACACTAGTCGACAGCCAAGTGGTGTACATTCATCCAAGTAGCGCGTTGTTCAATCGCCAGCCGGAATGGGTAATCTATCACGAATTGGTACAGACTACCAAGGAGTACATGAGAGAAGTGACGACGATCGATCCGAAATGGTTGGTGGAGTTTGCACCCGCATTCTTTAAGTTCAGCGATCCGACCAAACTTAGCAAGTTTAAAAAGAATCAAAGACTGGAACCACTCTACAATAAGTACGAAGAGCCGAACGCGTGGAGAATATCGCGAGTCCGCAGGCGACGTAATTAAAGAACGCGCTTATAATCTGTGTAAATATTATTTCGGTACAGTAATTTGACTTGGCGTTTCACTTTTCTGAAAGTTGTAGAGATATAGAACAAACAATCTTAGCGTTCAATATTTTTATTGATTTTATGCAGCAACAACTTGTACTTATAGTGACCAGATTTTGTGGAACAAAGAACATTTTTTTGCACGTACAATATTACATTTTCGATACATGTAAAAAAGAACTTTTTGTTATTAGGAAATAAGGAATAAGGCAGTTTATGATACGAAGATATTGAATTGATTTTATTATAATATCATTCTGAAATTGGAGAAATGTAACATAATGAAATTATGTACAAGAATGCATAAAAAAAAAATTATTTACAGATCTCTATAGTGTACATACTTGTAAACATTGTAAATATATAATCATTCACATCATATTAGATTTTCGATATTTTTCAACATTTATCACCAGAGATTACTTTGATAAGGTATGATACATTGAATAATCAAGTCTTCTTAAAGAAGAGGGCATTGTTTTAAGATTATACGCTTTCAGTCTTTCCCCTCTTAATTAATTATTAAATTTATTAAATAAATACATTCTCGATAACATTTAATATAAGATGACATAGGAAGGATTTCTCTATTTAATTTATTCTTTCTTTTCTTAAATTCATTTCTGACTTTTTTATAATAACCGAGTTTTTTCAAGGACGCATATTCATATTACATATAACACAGTCGACGCACCATTTGTATAAAAGAATTTGTAGGAAATTTATGATTTTCTAGACGAACTGATATTTTTTATAATCAGGAAATATCACTTTTTTTCACTTTCACACTTATGGTATTGTTCAGTAATACTATTTTTTGGCTCAACGGTACAAAGTACATTTTCGAGAAAACGGAATTCTATACAAATTGAACTATTGAGATTGCTGCTTCTTTTTCACTAATTCCACCAATTGTTTATAGCGTACTTGGCATTCTTCCTGTAAACAAGCAATATAATTTTAAAATTATAATGATAAATGAAGATTTAAACATTTCTATATTCCATAAGGAGAAGTATAATATAAATAATTGTACCTTTGTTTTCCCCTCGACACAATTTGCAATTTTTTCCCATCTATCTACAGATGTACCTTTGGGATATTTCGTTAGAGCTGCTTCTAATGCCCTTTGCTGTTCTTGACTCCACTCAGCAGTGCTGACTGTATTTTCACTACGGGTCTTAATCTTCTTCGGTTTTTCTTCCGCAAAAACTTCTTCCACTGATTCAGCAGGCTTCAAACCTTCCTCTTTCACCTAACGTAAAGTATACGCGACTCAACTTCTGTAGTCGATTTATTAAGAAATATAATTGATTATAACAGTGAAATAAAGTTAATTATAACAGAATAATAACCTTCTTAGCCATATGCGTAACTTCCGCAACGGTACGATTCATAACGCTCGCGATTTTCTCCCATCGTTCTGGAGTTCCACCAGGATATTTCTTCACGTATTTTATCAATTCTAATATATCATTATCAGTCCACAAGCCACCAGCTACCGTTGGCTTCTCATAGACATGATTCGTGTAATCGCAATCCTCTTTCTTTACAGGTTCCTTAGAATTATTACCGCTTCTTTCTTGCGGTGTAAAACCAGACCTACGTTTCCTAATACTACGCGATGTTATTTCTGGTTCAGGCTGTTCATTCTCTTGTGCTCTGAAAAAAATATTTAGATTTTTATGAGAGATATAAACTATAACAATAATAATTGTAAACGTACAGTGCTTCTTCTTCCTCTTGTTTTTTCTTTTCTTTCCTCTCTTTCAAAAGTTGAAAGATGAGACGAATAGTAGAAGGTATAGCTATCATGGAACTTATTATCCATTTTGGTAATTGAAATGGAAGAGTGTTCCACATTGTTGGAATAGGAATCTTTTCTAAAATATCAGCTAAATCTGGAACATCTATTTTGCTCTTTCTATTTTTTTTTTGTAGCTTTTGAAGTTTACTACCTAAAACTTGTTCCTGTAATCATAATATATAAGTATTAATTTTTTATATTAATTATATAAAAAAACAGAAGCATGGTCTCTTAATTGTAAGGATATATTACTCACACAAGTGTACCGTTTTTCAAAATATGACGCCCAAGCTACGAGATATTGCCCTATCGTGATAACTGTGAATAAAATAAGACTCATCTCCAATAATCCCATTTTTCTGACACGGCGATAATAATACACCGCAGATCGCCAGTTGGGCAGTCCATTAACAAGTACATTATCATATTTTTGCCGCTTTCCAGGATCTTTCAAAATGTCATAAACAGCGACTAACTGAAAAAGAAATTCAAAGATGTTAATTTAAGAACTTCAGCATGTCACACATCTTCGAGTTTCTAAAATACCTTCCTGAACTGCAGCTCTGCATCTTCCGCTGGGTTTTTGTCTGGATGTAGTTGCAACGACAGGCGTCTGAAAGCCTTCTTGATCTCCGAAGCATTTGCAGACTGAAGAGAAAAATAATTTACATCAATCTTAATCAGGTTTGTTGCTTCGTGCGTGCATTCGCGCAATTACATTAACAATTCGAATGTACATTCGAACATATATGCAAGAAAGATTACCTGCGTAACGCCCAGCACATCGTAGAAATTTTGATTGACCTCCTCGACCACGTCAAACACCTCTAGTTCGTCGTTGTCCCACGCGTAGGAGGACCTAAACACGTCCAGGAAGAGGACCCCAAAAACAACCGACAGTAGATTCATCTTCGTATATCGCATGCAGACATAATTACATATAATACATGCGCGTTTCTTTTCGGTGCACTATGCCAATTATTCGTATTCTAAGACATAATGTCACTTCTTCAGCCTGAGTCAGCACGAAGGCAGGTTAGAAGTCCTCTTTTTGCCGCAGGTGCCACATTGTCAGATTATCGCTCGTGTCTTCGCTCGTCGCGCACATCGCCGAGATTACTCGCGATTACGGAAATGTCGGAATTACTACTCTGTCGATATGCATGGAATCGCGAGAATCGATCATCGACTTGACGCGTAGAATATTTTCAACAATTATTTGCAACAAAATCCGAAATCCGAAAATAGAAAAATTGATTACTGCCAGTAAAAAAAAAGCAAATTGTTCTTATTTTTCTCTTTATTGTTTTCTTCTCATTTTTCTTCTAAATGTTTATTTTAATCATCTCACCTTTAATTTGGATAAAAATACATTTACTGTATATTTAGCGTAAATTGAATTTAATATTGTTTAATTTATTATGTATTCAAAGAGATTTACATTTAAGCAGGGTGCGCAGAATAAACATAAATATAATAAGTAAAAAACAAAAGTGAGAATGTCAAAGTATAAATATTTACTTTTTTCTCTTTTTTTTGGAATTATCTTCCAATCCAAAAAGTCACAAATCAAAGACATCAAAATAATAAAACTAATAACATTGAAAGTATTGATGTTGTTTTGTTCCTCGTAAATCAGTTGATGAAAAGAAAACAGACAAAATGAACCTACGAGAAGAACCTATAAAAATTAATAGATTTTTTTATTTTATATATATATATACATATATATATATATATATATATATATATATATATCACATATCTAAAATCATATCACATATCTAAAAAATATTTTAAAGATATAAAGAACATAAAAAGTAATAGATTAAAAACAAGCGTTACTCGATAGATTATATAATAATTACAAAAGAATGCATTTTTTATTTGAGAGCATAATTTTTATATCGTCCAGTAGTTTTTCTACTGGTGGCAATGATTAAAAACTACTAAAATATTTTGTTTAGTAAAAACGAAAAAGATGAATATTGCTGAAAATTGGAAATTTTGTTTGGACATTGTGTAATTTCGATGAATCAACTGACATTACTAGCGCACAACATGGATCTGATTGGTAGATGGAAAAATGTATTCTCCAATTGCAGATCGAATTATATATGCTGTACAAATATTGTGCTTTTCGAACGCGAGCAATGATTACCACAATTGTTGACGGTGATTATCAATAGGAGAACCGTTATTTAAGATGGGTCTCGAAGTCGTTGGTGAAATACGAATTTTTAATAAGGGATATAACAATAGTCGGGATATGAGAGGTATCGTTTGCTCGAAAGTCAAACACGAACCGTTGGAATTTATCGTCCTTACGCACTGTTATTTCGCAGGTTTCGAGAATTCGCAAAAAATATAAGAGAACATAACCTATGCCATTATTCGCATTCGCATACACATTTCCGGCTGGATAGTGGCAAAAATATTGCTTGTTCAAAATGTTGGAGGGACTCGTTGCTTGGGTGCTAAATAATTATCTCGGCAAATACGTGGAGAATTTGAATACGGATCAGCTCAGCATTGCTTTGTTATCGGGTGAGGTTATGTCACACTACGCATTTTTATTATTTTTGCTATAAAAACCTTATAAGGCTTGTGTAGTGTTTACAAAATACATATATATATATATATATATATATATATATATATATATTTATTTGAAAAATAATTTGTTAACTATAGGTTTGTAACTATAAGCTAAATTAATATACATGTTTAGAACTTAAAATGAAATTAACATATTTGATGAAAATAAGAAGATTCTTTAGTTTAATGCAAGAATAAAAAACAGATCTAAAACTTGTCACATACATTCGCACATTATCATATTCATTATATTGTGTTCCAACCAGTATTGAAAATCTATAGTATATGACATGAGCTATAGATTTTGGATATATATATATACTGACAATATATATAACAGAATACGTGTATTTATTTTATTGGTTTATGACAGGGAAGTTTATTTTGTGTATTTTCTATATTGTCTCTTTAGTTCTTTAATATTATTTTTATATAAAAAAGTTATATAAAATGTTATAACTGTAGTACTGCAGTTATATGAGTTATATTATTTTCTTAATGGATGTCTTTTTTGTATTAGGAGAAGTTGAACTAGAAAACTTACCCCTGAAACATGAGGCTCTGCGTCATATTGGGCTGCCAATAGAAGTAAAGGCTGGATTTATTGGTAAAGTTAGATTACAAGTACCAGTCAGACAGATAAGGACCGCATCATGGGTGATAGGTATAGAACAGCTCTATTTAGTAGCGGGACCAATTAATTTGGACGAGGTAAAAATAATTTTCTGTTTTCTATTATCTTAGAATTTTAATAGATTTTCAATAGTATTGACAGAAAATTTATATAAATATATAGATGCATTTGTGTTATACATATGTTTCAATATATATTGATAAGTTTAAAAACAAATGTTCATAGTATGATAATGAAGCAGAGGAACAAGCAATACTAGAATATAAACTCAGTCGACTAGATGCTTTGGAAGCCAGATGGAGAGCTGATATAGAGCATGATCCTGGTTATTATGCTTCAAGTTATAGTTCCTGGCTAAATTATGGCACGTCTCTAGTAACAAATATTATTGAAAATTTACAATTAAATATCAAAGACGTTCATATTAGGTATGAAGATGGTATTACACTATCAGATGGTAAGTAAATAGTTATATATATTAGGTGTAGTAAAAAGAAATCCATTATTTTTGCATGAAATTAAATGGAAAAATAATGGATTTCTTTTTACTATACCTAATATATATATATATATATATATATGCCTGTATGAATATATGATATAATGTGAACAAAAATTTATTTGTTAAATATCGATATTTATTACATTCTTAATAAAACTTTTTGATCTTTTTGTATGTAGATAATGGCATTGCATTTGGTATTACAATTGGAGCATTAACTACTCAAAGTTGTGATGCTAGTTGGATACCCTGTTCCACATCTTGGAATCTTACGGATGCGTCGTTTAAGTTAATGGAACTTGATAGTCTTTCGGTTTATTGGAATCATGTGAAAAAAGATCAACTTTTTGGTGGTCTTAATCTAGGCGATCTAGCTGTAAGATATGAAAAAGCTCAGTGAGCATGATAACATCTTAATCACACATTCGTACGCCTATATTTTATAACAATATTTTGTAATTTTGATTTTTAGATTGCCATGAGTAAAAATAAGATTCATCGGCATATTTTATCACCTGTGAATGCAAGAGCGCACATTAAGAGGGATCGAACTGAACGTCCATTGAGGTCTATTAATAAACCGCGTATCGTAGTAGATTTGCTCTTGGATGAAGTACCATTATCTATAACAGATGTGTGTTTTATAGATAACTGTAATAGGTTTACAATTAAACATTGATTCATGCAATATAATTTGAATTATTTTTTTAGCTTCAATATGAAGAGATGGTGAAGTGTATCAAAGAGCTTGATCGTATAGATCGTCGTAAACAACAGTGGCGTTGTAGGCCAGTAGTTCCTGTTAAAACAGCTTGCAAGGAATGGTGGAAATACGCCGCCAGGTGTCATCTTGGCAGAGATGCGTTCAAATCGAAACCGTCCTGGAAAAATGTACTTCTTAGAGCTAGGGAAAACATTTGTTACGTTCAAGCATACACTAAATTGTTAGGTACAAATGAATATTTTTTAATAATTTCTATAAATTTTTACAATATTCTTGAAACGATGAAAATTTTCTTTCAAATATTTTTTTGCTAGGCACGCCTACCTCGATCTTACCTCCAGAAATTAAAACGTTGAAGGAAAAGGTCGAGAATGAGCGAAATTTTGACGAGCTTCGGGTATTGAGAGAACTGGCTATGGAGAAAGTGAGACCTGCAAAGTCACCACAAGAACTTAATATGAATGTGCCACAAGGACGTGGTATGCTCGAGCAATGGTTTCCACAGTGGTGGGGTTGGTATTCAAAGACACCTCACAGCAGCAATGGAACGCAAAACGGAAGTAGCTCGACTACTTTCGACGGGGAATTGTTAGACGTTTTAGCGGACACCATGAACGATGATACTCTTCTACGTCGCGACACAGTGTTCGGACAGTTTAATTTCGCTCTGGTGCAAGGCGCGGTATCGTTGTGTACTGAGAAAGACGAAAGCAACGGTAGAAAAACTGTGATAGAACTGAAATTCGAAAGAGTGAATTTGAGCTATGAGTCACGACCTAGATCCGGGTCGCACAAGTTTTCAATTAGTTTGGGCGCATTATACCTGCATGATTTTCTCACAGAGAGTTCCACATTTCCTATTTTGGTGCAACCTCAAGTCGCATCCAATGGCATGTCTTCGCGCATTCGCAATTCTTCGGAGAAACTAACGAAGACGCCGCGTCATTTATTTGAATTGATTTACGAGAAAAGACCGCTGCATATTAATGTAGATCATTTATTGCATGTGTACTCGCAATCCTTAGATATTGTGTATAATCCAATCGTGATATATTGGTTGATAGATTTTATGTGTGAGCCGCATCGATCGGCATCATCCAATCAGCGATTCCAGGCGATGAAACGTCGCACGAGAAGGCAGTTGATCAAGAATTGGGAACAAATTTTGGACGGCGATTTTGTGTATCGTTCGTCTTGGGATCTACAGTTTAAGATCTCTGCACCACAAATCTTATTGGTGGAGAGCTTCGTCGATTCCAATGCGGCCGTGGTGATGGTCGATTTTGGCAAGTTACATTTATCGAATGATGCAAATCTGAATCAGATTATATTGAAAACAGAATCAACTAATAGTGATGACGAAGATGAAAGATTTGAGACACCTTGCTCCACTCCGCCCGGAAGTCAAGAGAACGGCTCTTTACATGATTTCCAAGGTCTGTCTGAGACGGAGTTGCACAAAAAATTGTATGACCAGTACTCTATCGATCTGGTAGATCTGCAGATTTTAGTAGGTAAGACAAAGGACAATTGGAAGCACGTTCGTACGAGAAGTATGTCGAGCTTGCACTTTCTCGAACGTTTCAATATATCGTTGCAAATTGAACGACGTGTCTTTACTACTTCAGATCCTAATTTTCCATCAGTCACGGTATCTGGTAATCTACCGAGACTGGTAGTGCATGTAAATGAGCAAAAGGTGGGCGCAATACGCTTAATTTATAACTTACTGTCGAGCTTCTCCAATTCTGCCGGCATCCCGCAAACAGAAGCTGTTATAGAACCGAAGAGTCCTAGAAAGGAGGAAAATCTGGATCGTTCCTTGAGCCATGCGATAATGGTGCAATTTATCATCGATCAGATGGCCTTTGAACTGCAATCGAGAGGTCGCAGTGTAGCAGAGCTGCAAGTGTCCGGCGTTCGGGCAGCCCTCAGTAAACGAATGGCAGATCTGAGCGTTTCGCTTTCCGTCCATGGTCTTCTCTTGGTCGACGCTCTTCAAGAATTCGGGCCTGATTTCGAACTACTGGTGGCCAGCCACAAGCACGTCGGCATGGACAGCGTTTCCGGTAGATTAAGGGATTCAGAACCGACTTCACCTGTCTCGCCAGAATCACCTGAGTCACCAGATTCCACGAGACCACCACGGTTAACATCACCGGTCGCCTTAACCAATGCCTTGTCTACTTTGGTGACCAAAACTAAGACCTTGCATTCGCCTAAAAATAATTCATCAATTTGTCTGGAAAAATTGGATTCAGAAGCGCTGATTGTCATGGAATTGACGCTGGTAGATGACCCTACGGAAAATTTGAGAATGGCAAATATACAGTTCAATAATTTGGATATTATTGCTAATCAAGAGACGATAGTGGAATTGCTAGGTTTCTTTCGAAGAATCTTGCCATTGCAAAAGTCACGATCAGCCTATATTGCGAGTCGAGACGATTCATTGTCAAGTCAAAGTACAGAAGTAAAATCAATGTCAACGAGAACCGAGATCACCTTTGACTTCCATCGCTTGAATGTATTACTTTTGCGCGCGGTCGTGCAAGACAATCACTTAGTGGGTCAAAAAATTGCCACGGCGACAATGTCTGATGCGCGCATACAAGCGACTTTAGCCGCGAATACGTCAATCTCAGGTTCTCTCGGTGGAGTTCAAGTTCTTGATCAAACGCCAACTGGGAAGACTCATCAACGGATAATCAGCGTAGGTAGAGATCCTTTAGCGGATCCACCACATCATCCGCTTGAGCACTTCAGTAGTCTGTCTGATCAGCCAGAGGCATTCAGATTTGTGGCCAATCGCAACACCAGGCAAGCCGACGAGGAAGACTGTGTGGAAATCGATCTCGATCTCACGATACGCGTGGCCAGCGTCTGGTACACTCACGCGCCGCATTTGATATCTGAATTACGTTCGTGTGCCGATGAATTCAAGCAATACTTAAGCAACTTTGCACGCCAAATTAGCGCAGCAGCCACTGATATGGCAATTGGTCTGGTAAATGCCGACGATTGGACTATTCCTCCGCGTAAACGATTGCCGAGCGTTTCGGTTGATCTAGATAACGCAAATGCGTTATCGCTTAGATTAGACGTACTTTTAGAAAGCCCGGTACTCGTAATACCACGTTCCTCACATAGTAGACAAGTATTCGTTGCTCATCTTGGTACGATGTCACTGCGACATGAACCTCACTTGGGATCCATGGCGAAGCACAAAGTCACACTAGAAGTGCGCGACATGAATCTGTATTCTCTTGAAATATCTGCCAACGTTGGCCAGTCTCAAAATAATCTGCCGAGAGCCGAGGAGATGTACTCATGTAAGGAGTTGGGCAAACCAATATTGCATGACACAACGCTGAATATCCTGGTGGAAAAGCAAAACACCTTAACACAAAGTATGAGTTTCCTATTCGACAACGGCGATTTTACGAACAACAGTCCAATTGTGCAGGTCCACGGCGCTGTGATAACGCCATTAAAAGTATCGTTGTCACGTGGTCAATACGAGCAATTACTCGATACCACTCACCGATTGTTCTCCATGCCTGCTGTGACTGCCACAGCCGCAGTGTCAGAATACGATGATTTTGATGGAGTATCCGACTATTCAGAGAAGCTCGATCTCTGTGTGAAGGTTTCGTTCGAACTGCCGATCCTCAGCGTGGAACTGAAGCAGGCGCATTCGGAGCAGCCGCTGGTGGAATTGTCAATGCGTGACTTTGTTGTCAAGTATGACAAATTACATCGAAACGAGTCCAGTGTTCAGGTCGCACTGCGATCCCTTTTGATGGAAGATCTTCTGTGTCCGGTCGGCTCGCGGCATCGTTACATGATGCAATCGTCGGCTCCTGCACGCGCGAAACTGCCTACCGGCGTTTCCAAATCGTGTCCAGATCTTGTGTTTCTGCGACAATACAAGAACGCCTTCGGACGTGGTAGTCTGCCGGATCGATTGGAAACCTACACTCTATACGACGCGATTCCGGCGCATTGGCACAGGCAACCGGCGATCTCGGCAGCCGATACACCAAACACACCACCTCCATCTCCAGGCGGCATCACCAGTGAAGAAAACTTAGTGCTAATGAGCATCACTATGACGCGTCCCGAAGAGAACGGCTGTAGAAATATCACACCGGAAGATCGGTTTCATCGCAAAATGGTAACCGTGGACTTCAATTGTCTGGACTTGGTGATAAGCGTAGAGTCATGGATGGTAGTGTTTGACTTCTTTGGGATTGCAGGCCTGTCTGGGGCGACGAGTGACGAAGTCGCCGCACATCGTGCCACACCGGACAGCGATAGCACCGGCGTGAACAAGGTAGACGATAATTTACCAGAGAGATCAGAAACGGAGATAGAAGTAAGATCGTTGACGCTAGTGCTGACGCAGCAGGAGCGTGAAATAGCCAAGGCCAATGTATCCAACGCTAACATGCATATTCTTAAGACGGTTGATGGAAAGACCAAGGTATCAGGATCTTTAGGTTCAATGTCATTGTTGGATTTAACGCCGCACGGTCGATTCTACCGCGAGAGATTTCTATCATCTGGCAGGAAGGCGCTAAATTTCCAGTACTCGAGCTATGCCGACTGTGAGGATCGACCTCATGATGCACGGCTCAAGCTAGAAATGTCTGCCGTGCATTACGTTCACACTCAAAGATTTGTAGCGGAATTACAGGCTTTCTTCAGTCATTTCTCACAATTGTGGAGCATCATGCGAAATCTGCGAGCCGGTGTTGGTGCTGTAATAGATATGAATAAGCGTGGCACGCGACTGTCGTTGCAATTGCACGCTGGTGCGCCGGTGATATTGTTACCAGTGAGTTCTAGGTCCGACGAACTGATCCTATTGGATCTGGGAGAGCTCACAGCACACAATAGGTTCGACACTTCATTAGTTATCCCGGATTGTTTACTAGATGTGATGCTGCTCGAGTTGGTCAATATGGATGTATATGCGGCGAGGCGACTCAAATATGATTCGACCCTAAATGAGGACACGGATACATTAATGGTGGGTGGCTTTCTCATTAAGAAAATGGGCCCTTCGTTGCTCACAGAAAAATGTCATCTGAAATTACGCGTCGAACGGAATCTTGACACTTACATCAGCCGCGATATACCCGATCTCAGCGTACATGGTATATTGTCGACGATGGATTGTGCCTTAGATCCGGAACAGTATATGCTGATTCGCGGTCTTCTATCGTACAACATCGGCGAGAATTTGGACGATCTGCGCCTCCTTGTACAAGATTTGAATCACACGGTGGAATACGCGATTTCGACTGTAGATCGTGTAAAGACATGGACTCGATCTTGCATAATTCTCGAGCTGGTAAACGTGACAGTGAAACTGCATCCGAGTCACAACATTGCGGCGCTTGCATGCATCAATTTTATCAAGTCCCGACTGACTTTGGATTCGCTGAGCGACGGTTCACAGGACATTGATCTGGTGTCGCAGGAGATTTTAATCACGGACACGCGTTTTCAGAACGAGCCAGTAGATCGACAGTGCAACGTGTTTACGCGAATTCTACAGCCATTGAGAGATACAGCCGACACCGAGGCCGGGCAGGACCGTGTTCAGGCGGAGGTGCATCATCGGAAACGTAAAGCTTACTCGGCTACTACTATTCTGTTGCATAGCATGCGATTAACCGCTATCCTAGACTGGTGGCAGGCCGTACGAGATTTCTTATTGCTGAACTCTTCGGAACCGGATCCTATACCTGGCTCCGTGCACGTGTCAATTGTCAATCAAGAAACCGAAATCATCGACATCGCTGCGACCGCCGTACCATTTGAACTGAAAGTTAACATCACAGATTCCGAGCTCGTTATTGTTGAGGATACTGCGATTCTCGACACCAACGCTGTGATTCTCAAAACAACTGCCGTCTTATCGTACCGTTCGACGCCGCAGGAAGGCGAGAAACCGCTTTCATGCAATCTTTCGCATTGCGAGCTATTTTCATGCATCCTGGGTCTGGAAAACGAGACTGCTCTATCAATTATCGATCCAGTCGGAGCGAGTTTGGATCTGACTCAAGATAAATGCTTGGAGATTCAACTGCAACCATTATGCGTGAGATTGAGCTATCACGACGTGACCATGTTCTCTAGAATGTTAAGTTCTCTACCCAAACAGACCTTATGGGCAAAGCAGAGATCGAGTGAAGCGGTGATGGAAAGCAGCCAGATGATGGACAGCCCGGTGTTAAAGCTCATCTCATTAGGCTTTGCAGAAGCCGATTGTAGAATCGCATTGGACCATTGTGACGGTCAGTTAGATGATGCCGCTCTGTGGCTGACACAGAATGCGGTGCCGACAAGTGCCGTCGCAGCGAGCGACGATTCGATTTTTCGAGCTGTAGAACTACAGGTGTCCTGCATGCGAATCTGTATCATCGATGATTGTCGCGATGCGGATGTGCCGCTTCTGGAAATCACTTTGGCGGATTTTAATATGCGAAAGCTGAGCCAACATCCTGGCTTACTGTCTGCCACTATTGGCGTAGACTATTATAATCGAGGATTGAGTGGTTGGGAACCATTCATTGAACCTTGGAGAGCAAACATTGAATGGGAACAGATATTTACCAGTTCGTTTGATCCAAGGAGACTACACGTATCCATTAATTCCTATGATTCTGTGAACGTTAATGTCACGTTGACGTTGGTTGAACTTGTGCAACTAGTCAAACACAACTGGACGCAGGATTATTATCTATCTAATGGAAACACGATTGTCAACAAATCGGTAACGAGGGGACAAATATATCGACGTCGGTCACCTTTTATACCTTTCGCCCTGAAAAATGATACTGGCTGTCGACTTTGGTTTAAAACATTTATCGCTACTGCGGACGAGACGACAGATGTTAGTAAATCATCATCTCAAGTGAAGAATAACCTAGACAAGGACGATACATGGATAGAGGTGATTCCGGGAGATACCACGCCATTTACTTTCGAAGAGAGAGGTAAGCTGAGGCATCATGCAACACATATTGTCAGAAGACACCAGATTGCGGTTCTGATCGAGGGATGGAAACCGGTGGATCCTGTGACCGTAGATCGCGTTGGTATTTACTTTCGACACGCGAATGCTGACGTTACTGGATTTCAGGTAAAGTATTATTATTATTTTACTCCCATTTTATATTCTTTACATTTAGACTAAAACGAGCAGCATTATATGTATTTATCATCCTGTAGTTTTTGTATAGCTTTCTTTGCTGTTTATATTATATATATTATATATATTATATATATTTTATTATTTATCATTTTATTATTTTTTATATAATTTTATTTAAAAATTTTAATTATTTTTTTAAATCTCATATTATCTCTTTTTTTATTATATATATCTCGTATATATTTTTAATTGCTCAAAAAGAATTCAATTTGAAGCATTATACTAGTATTATAAATATTATTGTAGTAATAATAATAGTACTAGTAATAGTAATAACAATAATGTTCATTTTCAGCCGATCATATCGAAAACTAGAGTTGTATTTGCTGTGGAACTTGAAGGATCCGCCAGGAAGTTAGTTACTATTAGATCAGCTCTTCAGGTGTCCAACAAGTTAGCTCATCCGATTGAGATTAAAATGGAAAAATCATTAAACACATTAAACCAACTTGGATGTTAGTTTTTATCTTTCACAATTTTTGATGACAATTAGCAAATCTATATCAATTGTATCTTTTTAGATTTGCCATTGACATCAGTTAGCACTGGAAGAATTCTGCAAGTGCCAGCGCAATCGGTGATGTCTGTGCCTTTAACGCACACCGGAGTACAAATGTGTTTCAAACCATTCATCTCGAACTATTTGTTCCAATACTGCATGGAATCAGTGAACTGGACGATAGTTAAGAAGCCATTAGAGGTAATAGAGAACTACGTCACTTGCCGGACTAATCAGAACAATATATTCAGGTAAATAAAAGAAACTTTTCTCTTAATGAAACTAGCGAAACTTGATATTTTTTGTTGTCATAGGATGTGCGTGGCTGTCAGACGAAATAATTATCCTCCTGACAGTATGCAAGTGTTGCCGGCACACACGATCACGGTAATGGCACCTATAACATTAACGAACTTGCTGCCATATGAATTAATATATGAAGCAGGTGTAGAAGGCGGTAGAATCACGCCTGGCTGCAGCGCGAATTTACATTGCGCAAATTTGAACGAACAACTGGAAATTACGATTCAATTGGATGGTTATCCAGGATGCGGAGTGGTAAGTATAACAATTAATAACTGTAGTTTTACTATATCGAATTTTATTCTT
>Ga0157363_1001271_pt1 | contig 20891 bp, 16 predicted proteins | sample AttsexASBM1_FD_111477 | JGI IMG/M metagenome (GOLD analysis project Ga0157363, IMG submission 111477) | Fungus gardens microbial communities from leaf cutter ant in Ribeirão Preto, State of São Paulo, Brazil - Atta sexdens ASBM1 | ecosystem: Host-associated > Fungi > Mycelium > Unclassified ... | reverse complement strand
CCATTCTAATCCAATGGCAAAATCGACAATAACGTTTGATTTTTTGTAGATCGGATGTAGCTTCTGCCTCAAAGGTAATACAAATTGGGTTTTTCAAAACAGTGAGAGATATGAAATTGATAGCTTTAACCCCTCGACGACATAAAAGGCGCTTGGGAGGGTAAAGGATCAAAATTTTATGAAATCCCTGCAAAAAAAAGTTTTTCATTAAAATAATTCAAGGGAAGCAGAAAACACATAGCGGCTGCGCCGCATGTTAGTATCGCATCGTCGCGTAATAGCGAATTCTTTGGTTAATTTAGAGTCGACTTTTCCCCGCTGAAAATATCGAGGCACCGACATTTTAAAAGAAGTAAGGGATTTTCGAAGAGCGAACTAAGTTTCAGGTATGCAACTTAATTGAGCTGCATTTCTTCTGAATTCTTCGAATTATAATATTAAATATCTTATTAACTGCATAAAAAGAACTATTTTGCTCAAGTATTTAAAAATTTTAGTTAGCTACAGATCTAAAAACAATTATGTCGCACCAATAAAATAATTACATAGGAATCTCAAGTATATAATGAGCAAAAATGTTTCGACATTCCAGTAATGAATTTGAGTGCCTTACATTAAAAAATAGCTATGAAATGTTGAGTGAAATAATTTCAACCAAACATTCAGTTAATATAATAAAAAATAATTTTACTTTCCCAAATATTTATTAAATATATTATCAAACATAATAATATAATATAATAATTTGATAATAATTATTAAATATTTAGAAAAATATAATTTTGATAATCTAACAAAATTCTTTTTTAATCTACATCTAGCTAAATTTTTAGGTACTTTAGTTAAACCGTTTTTTCCGTGTATGGATCGATCGCAGCGTTTGTGTTTAATTAGATTTAATGGAAACCGAATATAGCCTCGTCGTCCATATTTGCATTCAAAATCCCTTTCGTCGCAATCGATCGCAACTCATAAACAATTTACGTCGCGACTTGGGATCAAGATACATCTACTATGGGAGGACACTGTGTGTGATCTCGATGTGACGAGTATCGTGCGTCATTCGAAGTTCGATCGACAGAAGTAATAAAAGCTTATACGCGGCCTTTGAACCGCGTTTCGCAGTTACCCTCGTCCCTGAGAACCGTCCGATTGAAGGCTTTGATCTGTGCACGGTACACACCGTACATACGTGCTCTCGCATCTTGATTTCCGTATATACGATTGCGTTACGCGCTGCGAGCATTATTGCAGCCCGTAGGGAATTGCGCCATCGAGCAAAATTCTTACAGCAATCGACCGATCGATCGATTGGGGACCGCGCATTTCGATTACCATAGCAAATCGATGAAGCCCTTACCGTGAATCGTATGATACCCTCCGCACTTGCGACCGAGATCGCAAGAACGTCTGTGTCCCCAAAATTTATCTCTCTGCATATCTTCTGTGCTAATCTCGCGGGTTTCACCGGACGGGGCGATAATAATCGATGTTGGAAGTTGTTTCGTATGGGGCTCGGCTTTACCATTAAAACTTTACCGATCTCTATGCTCGCCGATATTATTCGATAGCTCATTATCGTAAGCCCGATATCCGCGATACATGAGCAAGTTTACAAATGCGTCTGTGCACCTTTTACAAGTACAATGCTTGTTAACATCTACTTTTCTAACGGACGATATTTTACACGTCGAATATTATGATGGACATGATGAAAGAGATAAAGTGTTCTCCGTCAGTTTTATTTAACGAAGAATAGAGAAAGAGCTTTTTATCAATTAACTTCGAAAAAGTACGCACGCATTTACTGTTCGACGAAGGATATATGGATACAGCGTGTGAGTGATTGTAGAGAAAGAGAGTTAAAAAGGGTGCGATTGGATGTCAAACGAGAAGCATATTCATTATTCCAAGCATATTTATTCACTCGTTAATTCACATCACCCTTCCCTCTTCCCCAAAGTGTCGAAAACGAGATATGTCATACGAATAGAGACGAGATGGTAAACTGATAGAATGGAATACAAATAGGGCGGTATTTCCGCACGCGTACCCTTTCCAGATTGACTTTAAATATTTCAACTGGTATTAACTGTTGCGAAAATTTAAAAATATACGACATGCTTTTATCGTACGTCGCACATGCATGTTACTTGACAAATATATAGTGTAATATTATCGAAATAACGTCATCACACAAAATGTTATCGATCCATTCAAGATTCTGAAATTGCACTAGTCTTTAAAAGATTCCCATCCCCCCAGAATATTTCCATGATATTTTAATATATTATTCTCTCTCCTTCCCTTCTTCTCACTTACTTACGTTTTATGGTTTACAAGATACGATATCGTGTAAATCGTTTCCGAGATTAATTCTGCCACAAATACCGAATAATGTCAGAAGATATGAATACAAGGTAACCTGTGCATTGCATGTAACACTGGCGTGTAAAACAGGATAACCGAGTAAATGCGAGGCATAGATGCAGCTTGTCGGTTCGTGTGCCGACGTATTATACAATATACAACCCTGCTTCCCCCTCGCCCCCCCCCTTTCTCTCGCCATCTCTTCGAGCGTGTTGCACCGATTTACGTCAGTTTAATTCGCCGAGGTTCATTTCGACGTTGAAGAATTACAACGCCGGGATTTTAATGCACGCAAGCGTGTTGGCCTGCTCGCTCGCGTGCAACATACTAACCCCTCCCCCCCCACCCACTACTCACCCACCCCCATCTCCAACGCGCCAATGTTTTTAATCTCTAAATTACGCGGTCGAATCGCTCAATTAAAGCTCCTCCCGTTCGTCCTAGTTTCTCCCCTCTGTTACCGCACTCTCATACGGTCGAGTGCTTTCATGAAATAGCACGCAAAAAAGTCCCGCGAGACAACGAATCCAATAGAGGGAATCGGCTCCCGTGGGAGCACAATCTAGATTACTCTGATACCTTGCGCGGGCGCGCACAAGCCAGATCTATAAAAATGACGTTGTACCGAATTCTGCCGAGCGCATTAAAAATATGTCTCGCGAAATCTTTTCGAATTTTCAACGAGTGACGAATCTCCCTCGTGAATCTCGCGTGAGTCTGGCTACGAGATGACAAACTTCTGATTAGCTCGTTTCCGTCAACTTCAGTAAGATAGATATTAATTTATTACGCGCTCTCTAGAAAGATATCCTCTCGAGCGCTACAAAACTCAATATAAATTATATTATATTGTATTACAGAACATTTTTATAATGGGTTGAAACAAAAGGAAATATTATGCAAATGGAAAAGAAGAAAAAAAAAAAAGAGCATGTATAAAAAAAGGTTAATAAATTTATGTAGATTACAGATAAAAAGAAAAAAAAGCTGTAATTACGAATATATTTATACTAAGCAGTAAGTTAGAATGAGTAAGATAGCACACCGAGAGAAATATTTTGTGTATGAATAACAATTTGGTTGATATGTAAATTACAAAAACTTTCTTCAATTCTTCTTTCCTGGTTTATTCTCGTCGGTCTAATGAACTAAAATTGTTAAGAACTTTTTTATTTTTAATTTAAAAATTATGTTTGCTCCACAATCAAAATTTGATTAGAATAATTAAATTTTTATTAAAATTACACAATTTTTTTAATTAAAAAATAAGAAAATTTTTGTAATTTACATATCAACCAAATTATGATTATTCATACAAAATTTCTCTCAATGTGTGTAAGTCAAGATAAGAGCGTATATATTTAAAAAAAAACAATACATAATCTTCTTTCTTATTTTTATTTCGATGAAATCGCTCGTGATCTGACTTTGATATGGAAAGATCTTTGTATAGTCTCGCGGGATTAAAATGCATCAGAATTTCTATTCTGCAAATGTTACAACTTCCGCAAATTCTGCTGTGCGTGACGTCACAATTTCCTTTTTGAAATTTCCCAGAGATTTCATCGATCTTAACGAGAAATTTTTTTGTAATGTACGCCGGAGAGAGTGTAACGCGAGTATTTCACGTATCCCGTCGGGTAATAAATTCTTAATCGCGCAAATGCGCGTGTAATACTCCCCGACGGATATTATTCTCGAATCAACTGAAAAGCGAGCCTCAAATGCTAATTCCGGTGATTCCGAGCCGAACGACGGAAGTGCTTTCTCGATTGTGAGTCGCCCGGGTGTAAATTACACTCCACGCGACCATTCCCTGAGCTAATGTACTTGGACAGGATCTTTAGGTATAGAGCGTTAGATACCTTCTCTAAGAAGTTTCTAGACCGACCCCTTCATCACTAACAACAGGCAATCGGGTCCCCGTGCATAAAGCTTAGTACCGTTGCAGCGCGCTGTGCGGTAACATCGCAAGCGTTACAAATTCTTAGCTCGCTGCAATCTTATTTAACCGTTCACTCGAACTCGACATTAATTGGAGCGTCGCATCGCAGTGTTGGATAGTCCAGTGCTGCAACTGCTTCAATATATACATTTCATCGTACGCAACTGATTAAATATGCTATTTTAATTAGTTATGTCGACAGACATAGATTAGAAAAACTAATCTAAACAGTTCCTTGATATCTGATGGATAAAGCATTTCATTAGCGAGCGTCTTTCCTCTTTCCACTTTTTTTTTTTTTTTTTATCGAGAATCAGGAAGGGAAATTTAAACAGTGGCGCTTTGTAAAACACCCCGCTACTTACAAAAAAAAAAGAATAAAAAAAATTAAGTAAAATAAACGTTCGGTAAAGGTGATCTATTTAATTAAAGCGCAATCATTAACGTAAATTGTGCTCGCTCTCGAGTAAATTCCTTTACCGATAGTTCATTAAACTTTTTAATCTTTCCGATTTTATACAAGAAATAATTTCTGCCCGTCGCCGCTTTTATTCCCCCCCTCCCCCTCCCCTCCCCACCACCTTCCGTTTCTTCTGCGAGTTTTCTTATTACAGAAATAATCTCGCCGGCTGCCGCGCGTTATGCGGTACTGCTTACGAAAAAAAGGAAATACATTAAAAAAAAAAGGAAAAACAATCGATTGCAATTTTTTTTGCAACGATATTCTTTCGATATCTCGCAATGTCGCGCCAATTTATTCCGCAACATCGATTATGTTATAAGAAAACAGTAATGCTGCTCAAATAATATTTTTATGAATTTTTATCGTGCAAATAACAAGATGTAACAAATAGAACGAAATTCTTAAATAAATATCTAAATCCAATCTTATTATTTGTTGAACGACTATATCTCTAACAATAATTAATATTATGACAGTAAAACTATGATATTCAAAAAATTAATTTTTTTGGTCTTTTTATGACGAAAAAGATTTTTTTTTTTACGAAAAAGATTTTCGAAGAAATTAAATTTTTAATTCAATTTCTCTAAAAGATAAAATTTACCTTCGTATATTAAAAAAAATGTTCGTTCATTAAATTTTACTCGGGCATATCCCCGGCTGTTCTCCATAGTTTTCTTATGATTTAACAGAAAAGATTTAAAATTCAATTCTTCTAAAAATAAATTTATATACATTATCATATATTTTTAAAAACTATTCGTTCATTAAATTTTACCCGAGAAATTCGGCTGCCTTCTGTATTTGAGAATAAAATCTTTTATATATAATATTTACTTACATTTTAAAGCAATAAAAGAGATCGAAGAAATATCCGTGCTATCAGAAATCATTTACGCAATTTCATCCGAATCGTGTAACTTGAGATATGTGAAAGTACAAGGAACTTGTACGATTTGTGCGACCCGTAAGTATTGTAGTACAATGCATTTCACGGATTTCAATCATCGAACGTGAAAATCTAGTGGATTTCGATATCTCGTAGAGTCTTCCCTTTGATGGATCTACGTTTGCTTTTAAGCACTACTGCATGTACTGATTTCTGCCTAAGGCATGGCATGGCGAGACGAGGACGAGGGAGGCAAGAACTTTCGACAGAAACCAATTACCTTCGGAGAAGCGCTGATTTTACGCAAGACTAGCTTTACCGCGTCTCCGGCTGTCAAGCCGAAAGGCGGAAGAAGCGCGGACCCGCTCGCGCGAAGCGGAAGGCTAAGCGGTACGATTTTAAGCAAAACGCTTAAACCTCCCCGTAGTGGTCGGCTATACCGGCGTCGAATAAAACAAACTCGACTTAAGACGGACGGAAGGGAACCTTCATCCAGAAATAACGGCACTCTCTCGCGCGGCCGTTTCACGTCGGAAACGAAAATACCTGCGGGACATCACGAACGGCGTACAATAGTGCACGTGGTGGATTTTCGCGAACAAGGATTGCAACCCCTCTTTTATTAACGCTCTCCTCCCGTCCCTCACCTTTATATTCTTTCCCGTTCTCTCTCTTCCGTTCGCCCTTTCGCAGTTCCGCTTCCGTACGTAACGCGTCAATGAGCGCGAGTGCAACACGAATCGGGATTTTTTTTTTTCCGTCACGCCCGCGCCACAGCTTACCTTTGACGTGCGACGGTACACGCCCGTACCGTGGGATTTTTATCTGCCTCTGTTAACCCTTGCTGTATCCGCGCACCAGGTGACGCACGTTCGAGTTTTTTTCTCGATTGACGGAACATTTGATTTATTGAATTTTTTTCAAATATACACGAGAGAAAATTGCGGCGAACCGTGTTGCACAAAAATAACGTTCAACTCCTTAATCGTTATAGAGTAGAAAAGAAATCGATTAATTAAATTTTCAAGAGACACCGCGATACTACGTTACAAGCGATTACAATCTCCCATAATAATAATAATAATGTTGAATTTACAGTATTCCTCACACTTTACAGTTACAGTGTTCCCGTAATATCTCGTTATAACAATTTCGTAATAAAAAGCTTGATGCATTGCGATAATATTTTTATGCGTTACGCGATTTGTGAATGCAACCGTGAAATTGTAATTGGCAATTTATCAAATTAATTTCGCACGTTTGCAAAATAATGTTAAAAATGATTTCATTATTTTTCATAATATCACCATTTTTCCCACTTTACGTACGTATGATATAATATAAAATGATGCAGGACCCTCTGTTCGTGAAATATAATGTCAGATACATAACGCAAAACCTGATATCACAAGCGCGCAGTGTGTGCTTTGCGACGCATCATTTGTACCTTTTCCTTATTATCTACCTTGTTGTATGAATATACCATCGTAATGCTTTTGGAACATAATTTGTTTGGTAAAAGAACATGATCTCTCTTCTATTATGTTCTCGCATTATTTTAAAAGTCATTTTTTACTTTTGGACTCGCCTACTAAATACAACATGCGGACTACTACACTTAGAAATATTAAATATTAAATGTAGTTTTCCCTGTATTGTCGCTTTATTACTATTTAAACGTTCCTTTCTAGAATCCATGCAAGTTTCTTATTGTGTCCTCGACGCGGTCCAGCTGTATTCAATAAATTATAAGCTCCGACTAACTAACTCTTCGTACAAGTGTAATTCGGTCATTAATAACTTAAAATTTTGGTACATCTCACGAGACTAACGCAACGGAGAAAATCTGTGTTGCTTGAGAGAAAAGTAATATTTTATAGGAATACATTTTAGAAAGACTTTTCAGATTTGTCGTGCGCGGTTTTCGACCCCGCTGGGAAATATATGCCGCTCCACAGAAGGGATCGGACGATGACGCACGATTGTGTCGACATTTTACATGCGATGCACTCCATTTGGCGCTCACAACGTTCGCGAGCACTATTTGTTCTTGTTTAACATTTGATAAACAACAAGGATAAAATAATTCCATGAGCTTTCTGAGCGTCAACTCAGGAATGCATGGCAGATAGAGCTCTGATTGCGCTCACGCTCAGATTTCCATGGCAATTGGACAAGTTGGCCGTATCCCTGCCACTGTTGCGTCTGTTTCTCCTAAACGCTTTTTCATAGTTTCCCGCGCACAGATAGCTCGCTGAACTCTCTTCTCTCTCGACAAACTCTCGTCGTATTTACCTCTCAGCACTGTTCAGGGTATTCTCTAAGCTCGGGAATACTCCACGATGTTGCGGCATCGGATTTCGAAATCTCCCCATTTATTCGTTCGCCAGGAGCCGACCAACGGAAGAGGAGAGCTTTTGCGGCTGCCGACGCATTCCGTTTTACACGTGAAAACCGCTCCGCGAAAGATATTTAATAAGCTCGCTTTGTGACCCGGAAGCAATTAATCATCAATGATACTGAATCGATAACGAGACCAACCGCGCAACGCGGCATGTACTATATCGACGCGATTAATTCATGTTAATTTATTAATAAAGTCGAATAATGCGCTCGTGAAGTACCGCGTTTGCGCGAATGGACCGCGCCGCTTTTGAATTCATTATAACAGCTAGCGTTCACGTAATATACGACAGATCCTCCCATGCATGCACAGAGGGCATTATTTAAATTTAATTAATCCCCATGCTTTTGCTTACTGACTCACTTTAATTAATCCTTGGTGCGTGAACACGATTATCCTGGTGGAGAGAGAACGATCGAAAACTATGGATTCCTGAATTATGAATTCGAAGAAGTCATAAATGTGGTCGAATCGTATATGCAATTGGACGCAAAGAGGACTAGTTGTATTATTGATCATTTGATATTAAAATTTGCCAAACTTATAGAGATGAATAATATGTACAATGTTAAATCTAATTTAATAGCGTGAACATTTTGATAATAATGAAATATGCCTCGAATTACGATATCTGTAGAATGTTCCTGAATTAATTGGCTAAATTTTGCAGGCGTAGGCATTAACAAATTTCAAGGTAATTCCATTCCAAACGTTTGGGAATACTTTTCCACGACCACTGAATTTTCATCATTTAATTGAATAGTTTGAGGCCTTGTTTGTTAAAACATTTAATAATGAAATTAATGAAAATTAAGAAACCAGAAAATGAGGATGTCGATCTCAAGTTTTCAGTGTTTTCACTACGGAAAATGAATATTAAAAATTTGTAATGTAATATATTGTAATTTAATAAGGTAACTCTAAATTTCTCATTAAGAACAGTCATGCATTCACTAAATGAGTCTTCTTTATTCATACAATACATACTTAACATTCCACGACGGTATAGTTTTACCATAGTGGCTCTTCTGAATAGAATATTCCATGAAAATTGTCCCAGGTGGAATCTGTCAGACTGCGAAAATGCTTTATTCACGTGGTTTTAAACGAAGACTTTATGTGAAAGCAGATCCGATTCGAGATACAGCAGTAGGGCAGACTGGGACTAGTAAACTATAGAGGTAGGCAAACTAACCGAATCTTAAAAACAAAACTCTGGAGACGCGCGTAAACGTGTCTGAGCACAGCACTGACAATGGAGTCACCCGCGATATTTCGCGACGCGGATACAGCTTGTTGGAGAGTTGTGAGATATTTTCGAAAAATAAGTAAATATTTTTACTATTGAAACTTTTTTAAGAGTCATATATAGTTGTTTGAGATGCTCTATTTAGATTGTAGCTCTTACTTTAAAAAGCTCAATAATTTTTATTTATCTATTTTTATTTATCTGTCTTTGTATTTGTATATCGTAAATGTTTTAAAAAATGAAAAAACGAGGATATTAAGCAAATCTTATTCTTTTGATAAAATATATTATGGTATATTAAGATTATACTTTAACTCTTACTAAAATATATTATGATATTTAAGATATATTATACTTTAATATAATTATTTTATAGTCACAGCATATCATATATCATCTTAGAGTTGATTGACATAGAAAGAAAAATAGTGTCTATTATATTAGAAAAATAAGTTCTGTTTTCATGTTTTCATATAAATTATCAGTTTCTATTTATTATAAAAATATTAGACAGTCAAATATATGTAGTAATTGGATTAAAATTTTTCGATTAGTCTCTTAGTTATGTTTTAAAAAATTCAAAACTAAAAAGTTGATCCATTAGCCTCTAGTCTCCTCTAGCATGGAGCTGTAGTAGCATTATGGAAAAGTGAACCGACTAAAGGATCTATTCAAGGAAAAAAAAATGCAAGATTAAAATGTAGGTTAAATGACGAGGAGAATCACGGCCCTACAATCTTCTCAGTTCTAGATCGTGCGAGCAGCTGACGCGAGTTCCGCTATCGTACAATACACACACACACACACACACACACACACACACACACACAAAACATGGATACAGAATACATACGACACACACGGAGAGGCAGATATTTTCAGAGTAAACATTTCGTTCTTTCGCGGTGGCCCATAGGCGATTATTCGATGATGTAGTCTTCGTAAGCTCTTCGCTTGAGAAAATAAAGCGTTAGCGAAGTGGATTCTCTCCTTGCGCACCGATATTAACTTCTTCGGTTAAAAAAAAGATTCAGTAGTCGATATACACACGTGGTCGTTCTTCCTCACCGCGAAAAGTAACGTTTCTTTAACGAGGCGAAAGTAAGTTTCTGGTATTATGTATCTGTATTGCTAAAGTCGATTAGTATGATATATTTTGGTGTCAAGTGAATTATTTCAGAATACTTTTTGCCAGGAACAATGTAATGTTATTGCAATCTCGCGCATTGTTCGTGAGAATATACACTGGTAAAACATATTACAAAATTATTACGACTGCGATGTGTGCAATTTTCGCACATGCAACGAATTTTTAACTTAAATAATGTATTTTTTTAATTACTACATTAAAAAATATACTTATTATTATAATAAAAATTTAATCATTTTTATACTTATTATATTAAAAAAATATACTTTTATTTTTTTACTAAATTCTGTAAAATCATAATAAGATAACAGAGGAATATAATTTAATTATTTAATTTAATAAATTATTTAATGTATTCATATTATTACATAAATAAGACACAAATTATCCTCTATTCTTTGATGTTAAAACGCAGGTATTAATTTTATTTTCATCATTACCATCGCGATAAAAATTAAAATCAACGAACAGATTTTAAATGCTATATAGCGCAATTCTTCCTTGAACAGCACATAAAACTGCATGCATTTTTCAAGTAAATTCTAAAGGAGAATTGAATTCTTCGCGTACATCTGTTCACGTAGGGAGCAGGCTGAACTCTCGCGTTTATATTTTCTTGCCTTATAGAACCTCGCGTTCCACATTTTCTGCAGTGTTTTTTTATCTCTTTCATGAAAGAAATAGTTACGCAACAGCGAATACGTTAACAACGAAGTCACTAAAAAATAGAGATACTCGCCCGCATCGAAATGTGCGCATCGCTATTCCAGACAGAAAATATACTGAGATTAAGAAAAATCATATAAAATATACATGAAGATTTTACACACACACACACACACACACACACACACACAAACTTCGAATGATTTTAAAATTAAATTTATTTTTAAAAAACATGATTTCCTTTTTTATTTTTTATGTAATTTAAATTTGATAAAATATTAAATATTTATAACATTAACCTACTATCTTTTCATTCTATCTCTTAATAAAAGAATAAATTTTAAAGATATTGTTATTAAATCGTTATTTTTTTTCATGCAAAAATCTTTGAACTTCAGAAGATTAAATGCCGATCCATTTTCCTCAATAACGTGACCAACGATCAAAAAGTTATTAGACGTAATTCCGAGAAAATAGATCTCAGAATTTCTTTTCTTTCTCTCGTCTTTGTATTATTACAAATAAAAATTTCTCTCTTCCACGCCAAACTGGAAGTCTCAAAGGTCAAAGTAGCTCTAGTAGTTTACGATAGTTAAAGGTGGAACTATTTCAATCGTGCCCTGACGTTTCCTCTTGAAAGGAAAATTCTTACGGAAAATATTTTCCGTTCAACCATGGAACGCACTAATTTCGTCATCGTCGACCGTTACTCTTATAACGAGAGCGTGAACGAGTCTCGGGAAGAGATCTTAATTCGCCGTAAAGTTCGAACAAATAAAAGCGCGACCGGAAGATCAAGCTAATAAAACCACGATGACTCGGGAGCATAATTGGCACCTAAGTCCAACTCATTGGACCGACGCGGGCTGCATTTATTAACTGAGTCCGCTTACTTCATTCCGCGGAACGTGACATTGCGCATAAACAGACAGAGAAAGAGATGTAAAGGGAAAGAGGGATGGTGATGACGTTACTGTGAGTTACGCGTATGATTTTATTTGCACCGTTGCGCGTCACGCGCGAGGATAGAAGTACGCATGCAAAATATTGCAAGTGCGCACGTTAGCGACCGGCCCCGTTTTCTCTCATGGTTGCATGTTGGAATGCACTTTAGCACGTCGCGCAATGTATCGTTCTTTCGGTAGGTGAGAATTTCTTTCTAGACGATATAATTTGCAGGCACACAACACGAAAAAGAATGGGGACGTGTATTCAGTTTACGCGAAAAAGTAATGACGATTTTGAGATGAAAAAATACGTTTGAATCTTCTTTGTATCGCTCGAAATTATATTCATACGAAAGTATATGCAGTGACCTGCATAGCAACGAAACGATTAATCCGATTGAAAATATATGTCAAATAATCGAACGTAGTCACTCCTGGGAACAATTGCATACTGTCATTGCTTCATGTTTCGAAATAGTATATAGTTATTTAAAAATTCAGCGAATAAATTTATTCGTGTCAATCGAAATATTTAAAAAATAGATTCGTTTCAAATAATATATAAAAAAATATAAATTCTTTCGGATATTAAATTTAATATATCCTGTTAAAGGATAGAAAAGCATAATGAAAGTTTCAATTAAAAATATAAAAATGGAAAAATTCGCGAATTTCTAAGAAAAAAAAACAACAACTCCTATTATATATTCCTCGATGATCGGAATATTTTTAATTGAAATAAAAGTAATCAAACTAAATATCGAGACAGCTGATCGTAACATTCTCCTGACATAGGAATCAAAAGATTCTCTCTAAAAGTATAGCGCAACTTTACTGAAGTTCCTGAATAGATCATAAAATAATGATAATAATATGCAAGGAGATACGGCGGCGCTTCACTTTGAGAAATGCTCGGTTTCTCTCTCTTTCTCTCGGCAGTGGCGATGATTTACGGATGATTAAATTTGCAAGGGCCCGCTCTTTGAAACGCAACAATGGCAGTCTCTTTTCGCGTTTGTCTCGCGCGGAAAAATATCTCACGGTGAGAATATCGCGCCGAGACGTTGATACTGCCTCTCACGTAAGTTTTCTCCGCCTGCGACGCGGCGCGGAAGATAAAAGCACTCGCGCGCGTTTTGTGTACGAACGCGTGCTTGAGAACGCGAATGAGCATATTCGTAGAAAAAAGAAGAAGGAAGAAAACAATAAAATGAAATATACATTCATAGTTCCATTTCGCGCGACGCAAGAAGGATCCGAAATTACTCGGAACGTCGATCTTCAAAGACATTCTTAAAGAATTGAGAAGATATTCTAATACGCTGAAGCAATATCCGCGATTGAGTGCAATTTTACGCTGTCCTTAATTGCATTTCACTGGAGTATCGTACACATGTAACTCTATTTTGGTTTGTAAAATAAAACACAAAAAAATACGATAAAGAAGAGCGTTTGTTTTTTTTTATAAAAAAATATTTTAACTAATAACACGAATGGTTAAATAAAAAAAATATTTACGTCGTATATATTGTAAAATCATCAATACACTATAAAATAATGTACTTTGATTGTGTGTATGCTAAAAATGGAATATATTATTTGACATCCGAGAATATGTCTGTTACATTTATTTTTATTTCTAAAAGGATACATCTACATTTCATTCATTTTTGTTTTCAAGATATTTAAATCTATATTTACCAAAGGATTTTGTTAAGTAATTACTTTTGTGAAAATCGCTTTCTTTCTTGATTAGAAAAAAAAGTTGCTGGGATGAGGGATTAAGTACTTTCCCCTACACCTACTGAAAACGTTGAGAGGTTCTTAGTTACCCCGTGAGCGTACTTATAAGTTAAGTAGGGTTAATCGAGATAATTATCGCACTTATCCCCCATTGTTATAACAAAGAGGTATTTATTCCCATTGCATTACCATAATCGTTGCCATTCGCGTTACCGCAATATTTTATAAGAATAATACAATAAGAATTACACAATTGCAAACTTAAAAAAAGTGACCGCTTGTTCCAAAATAGAAAATAAAAAAGAAAATAAAATTATTTATTTTACTATAATGAAGTTAATATATGTATAGATATTTGACTAAAATAATAAAAAATGCAAAGACGAAAATAGCTCATACATTAGTGTCATTTACAAACAAATATTGATTTATTATATTATTTACCAACACTTTAACTATACGTCATCTATATTTGGACGCTGAAAATTCATAAGTATGCTATTATTCATTCGAGAGTTTTACTTATTCAATTAAGACTGATTTTATTAAGTATTTAAAACATAAAAAAACAATATATAAATTATAAAATATTAAGAAAAACTAATATCAAAACTGTTGTCAAAAGTTGTGAGTAGGAGCTATGGCAGAAACATGTTGGAGCAAAGACATAAACAAACCTTATTAAGGATGTTCCATAATGCAAAATATTTTATTAAAAATATAAAAATTTTATAGTTCTATTATTATGTCTGTGCGGTTTGTGTAGAGTAATTCTTGTAAAATTGTATTTTGTAGTACTTATTTGCACATTTAATAAAGAGGCAGCATTACGAATTAAATCAAATTTTTTATAATGTATACACGTATATATACATATATTAATAAAACTTGAACAAATATTCGTGCAAAAGTCATTTAAAACCATTTACTCATTTGAAAGTTATTTACCTAAAACTGCAGCAAAGTATGATAATTGCGTTGCATAATCCATCAAAAGTCCAATAATATGTTGTTTTGTTTTTTTGCAATTAGTTTCAGAGTGTATTTACGACAAAATTTTTTGACTGGTGTCAGTTGATATTTGGTTTTTTTTTTTAGCAGATTTTTTAAATGATACTTTTAGTTGATGTATCTGCAGCCAAAATATTAAATTTGATATTAAAATCAGCTTGACAGTCAAAGTGTTAACAACTCTGCAATGTTTTTTTTTCTCGTTGACGTTAACAACGGTGAAGATAACTCCCATCTGTTTTCTAAAAATAAGCGAAAGCAAACTAAGCGCGAAATTCGTCATTAAATTCGTCAAACAATGGCGATGCGCCGAGGGATTTGTCGAATATCTGACAAGCGACGAGTCTATCTGAAACCAGTTTTACTCTGAAACTCAATGTTACTCGATGTACAACCTACGTATATCAGCATCAACTGGAAAGAACCGATACATCACCGATACCATAGATCTCAACGAGCAAGATGAGACAAGACGAGATGAGATGAGCGAACGAACGATCACGAACGAAACGGTACTCCGATAGAGAGAGCAGTGAAGAAGGAGCGTACGGAACGCCTGTCTCTTCGACCTTTACGTCCATCCCATGAAAGGATAGATAAAAGGACGTTTCGCTCCTCGCCGACGCGCATAAATCTACGTATTCCAACGCGCCGTTCGCGGGAGGGGAACACCGGAGATAACGTCCCATATTTCGAACTGTACTGTACCGTCGGAATAAACGCGCCGTGTACCGAAATACGAAAGATAAATGCGACGTATCACATCGTACGTGCGAGTACGTATGTAAATTTATTCAGCCGCGCAAAACGTACCAAGATTCTCAGAAACGAAACGAACTGTTTACGGCAGCGAGTGTTTTTCGCGCCGTTTCGGACATGACAGCGTCCATCCGCGCCGCGCCGCGCCACAGAAAGCCCTTCGAGGCCGTGGACGTGCCGACGCGAAAATCGCGACTCGAGATGGAGAAAATGCGCGCCTCCCCGGAGTCTGCAGCGGTAAAATATTTTATATAGGTAGTGCACGTTCGCGAAAACGAAAACACCCGCATCCCGCGCGCACCCAGAACCCCAGAACCGCGGAGACGCTTTCAAAACGCATGCATGTAACTCAGAATACAATTACGCGCGTATGTATACGTGTGTAGATGGATGCCTCATGGATTCAACGGCGAAACAATAAGGCTCCGGGGATTGTTAACGTGAGCTTCGCGAAAGGTCGGGGGGATGTTCACGGTTGTTTCCCGTAACACCGACACGACGGTAGATGTAGTTCAGGAGAAAACATTCGCGAATTCAAACATGCATTTTTACATGTTTTGAAAAATTTACGTCGAAGTAAATGGAGTTATATAAGTTACGAAGAGGAATGGGATTTTATGGCGGATGATGCTGATGCAGAAAAAAAAGTTACGTGACCGAGTCCGTACAACGTTAAAACTCTGCGCGTTTTAAATAAAGTTTACTCGAAACTATTACTTGGTGGTAGTTTAACTCATTTTGCGTAATGCCGTCTGTATAATCGCCACGTAAAAGGATGATCCTCGAGCATTACCTTAACGTTCTTGTCGCTTCTTCTTTTTCTTCTTCTTTTTATGATGTCTTTTCCTTTTAGGGCGCGATACCACTTTTTCCCTTTCTCGCAGACTCGTTCCCCCTTTCCTAGTTTCCGCTGTTTCCGTTCCCGCAGAAACTTTTAAAAACTGTCGATGGTACTTCGTGTCATGTCTAAACGTAAGGTTCTTATTGCTATTTACAAGCAAAATGACGGATTTCCGTTTCAAGGAAAAACTTTCCGTATCGGGTGTGGAGATGCCGCGGGAAAATGAGCTTTCGATCGGTTTCCCGGCTCCGCGTCACGTCGCACAGCAGTTCTGTCATTTCCACACGGCCCTTCAAAAGTGATATTAATGCACTATTGACCAGACTTATCCCATTTCTCGTCAAGCGCGGCATTGATCGAAAAGTGGCTATCCCACTGAACAGACTCTGAGGGATGGCGAGATTTATCGACGAGATTTTCGCCTCGGCGATGTGTCAAGCAGCTCCGCGTCGCGGCGCAGCGGGTTAAATTAATGATGCCACACCATCCCGGTGTGAGGTAATAAAGTGTTGCAACGCTTGTTGTGTGCGGGATCAGGAATAAATGTAGGAGTTGTAATCTTTGAGAACGTTACCTTGGGATTAAATCCAGCTATTGGGTTACCGCGGTTCGCTAATAAAAAAGAATTAGGTTTTAATTCCAAGTCCGTATACACATGTCACATTTAGCGCGCAAACGAGGCCGTTTGTTCCTAAATTTTATTTGCCTGCAAGCGTAGTAGAGCTCGAAGTTATCGCGCTGCGAGATATGGGTGTACTTAACATTAAACATCACAATTACATGCTTCAAGACTTATATATTCAAACGGTTCAATTACATTTCTAGGCTGCAGAATGACCTCTAGCAATTATACACGTATGTATATTACAAGAGAGAAAAAAAGAGAAATAAAATAAAACCATTTTTCGCTGTTATTAAGCAAATTGTATTATTTGTTTAAGTAACAAAAAGATACATGTTATGTGAATACATGGAAATTTCAATTCAAATATGAAAACTGCGAACTTCATTTATCAAATATATCCATTGGTCAATATTGGATATTTTTTCTTTTTATATTCAAGTTATAACTTGTCTGTTAATAATCGTGTATTTTTTTCGCCGTTGTTAATATCAGCATGAAATTTTAAAAGCTTACCGGCGCTTATTTAACACCTAGAGAGAAGAAAATGAAAGTCCGTTCGCGTATTTGTATTTCCGCTTAGCCATGTATACATCCATGCATAACTGTGTATTTGCATTCATGGTTTTTTCAATATTTAGATTTCTCGAGCACTCTCCTTCTCGACTTCCGTCAGCAAATATCAAAATTATAACTGTGCAATTTATACAAGTTAAGCTAATATTTATTTTGATTACAATATAATTGCAATTAAGATTTAAAATGGTCTTAAATCTATCACCGTTCGTGCTCTATAAAGACGCTAAATTTTTGAAAATTTATCTGCAGGACAAAAATTTTGCGCACGATATTTTCAGAATTGCCATTGTGAGATCCATTAAATAAAGACAACGATATCAATTCCTTGCGAAATTTTTTTTATCCTGAACTTCGAAAATCCAATGCATTTTTTATTTTAGTCATTTTCATCACTTCAGCGTACATCTAACGGCACTCAGCCGGATAATAAAGGAAGGGAAGTAAAATGTTTCAATTACGTAGAGATTTATTATTACTTCTATATAATTTATGGATCCATCGAAATCGGAGCTCGAGAATTCATGCCACGTTTGTCAAAGGGACAAAAAGCGGAACCGTTCTTAACTCTTGGAGCATTCGCGCTCGATAATGGAACATTAGCACACACGTGGTGTAAAAAGTGCTCGACCTAATCTTAGCGATTGTGACCTCCCCTAAATGATCTTCGTATAACTGTCTTTTTGCTCTCTCAAATTATAATGTAATCCCGAATAAATTTCAACTTGATAAACATCGTGTACAATTACCGTATAGTTTCATCGTCATTCTCTTGTTATTCGCAATTATTATAGAAGTGATATTTCAAAATGTATTATTTCACGGAACTTGTTCTCAGTAAATGCTGTATTCAATTCACAATGAACTATTATATTTTCCAGGAGCAAAAGCTAAAAACGCGTCGTAAATAATATCTATTATACTGAAAATAAATGTTTTTTTGTACGTTCTCTTTGTATTTGTATTCTCTATCCCAACCAGGTCTCGTTTCACGATTAAAATTTATAGATCTTGTGTAATCGACGATTTTAATTTCTCTCCGTACATAAATTTCGATGTAATTACATTTTGAACATATTAGATACTTAATTATATCTACATAGCAGCGTGTGTTTGCGTACTTCGCGATAAACAGAATCTATCGCTCCTCGATGGAGTTGAAGCATAATCCACATAAAAGCGCGTAATGTAGCGAACATTTATATTTATTTACGAATGCACCGAGAGTGTATAAAAGATGTATACATTTGTATGTATACATAAATATGCGTATATATCAGTGTGTATCATATACACACAGATATAAAACAGGTATGTATATCCGGAGAATGGCTCTTCCGTGCAGAGTGTGAAACAACAAGAGGAAAGGCTGAGTATCTCACCGCCGCGCGCGTAGAAGCAAGATATTTCAGAGCGAGTCGGAGATAAAATAGGGTGGATGAAGAGGGGGGGGGAGAGGGAGGGTGGAGGAAGAATAAAGTGGTTGAACGAACCGTGTTCGAAGGGAACGCAATGAAAATATTTAAGCACGATCGAGAAAAGAAAAAGCGGGAGATCTTTTCGAGGTGGTGGTTTCTCAACCGTCGCGTCGCCGTCGCAAGAAAATTAAGAGCGGATACTCGCCGCCGGCGCGATAAAGGACGTATGCATTTCTCACGACGAGGTCAGGGGCCACGTAAAGGGATGAGGTTAGAAATATGGCGTACCTGGCGAGAAAGCGTGCCACGAAAAATGCCCGTGCTCGCGCGTTTCCACGACGCGCATTTAGTATTCCTATGACGCTTCCCTCGCTCCTCTGGAGCAAGTCGGAAGTGATCTTGGCAACCGTCTGGGACACCGTTCCTCCAGGGACGCTTCTTTCACCGTATAAAAAAAAGAAAAGAGCTGAAAAAGATATGAAGAGACGGACGTCCGCATTCTCGTCCTAGTCGATGCTAAATGTGACTGGGATTCTTATCTCCCCGTTATTGTAAGCGATATTCGTGTTAGAATAAAAACTTTCGACTAAAATAATATTTTTGCTTTTCGGTGAAATTGAAGATCCTAATGAGAATATGAGTGCTGAAAATATATAGAAGATACGGGAGCACGGCTTGCTCTTGAATCACTTTTTTTAGATAATTTTTTAACGACAAACACACAAGGTATCTTGCTGATGAATTCGCCTGCAGGTCGCGTTATCAGAAAGTCATTCGCTTTGTACGAATTACGTGCGCGAGGAAAACGTGTCCAGCATGTAATCACCCCGGAGGGTAAACGTGTTCAAAGAGATTTTGTTTTATTCTTGACTAAGGGTTATTCGTTACCGTTGCACACAGTCTGTAAATATTTTTCCGTTACTAATTGCACGCTAACGCGCATTTGGCGCATTAATATCGTTGTCGAGTACGTATTTTCACATTTATTTTTTTTTTTTTACCCCCGGCTCGGTATATTTTACAATCTTGCTATGTAGATTCGGTACTCAAAGCGATATTATCGCACGCCAGATAAAAAGTACCGGATATCCAGCAAAGTACATATGTATTAAGATCCGCTTTGCTTCCGACGAATAATGCAGTGCTTTCAGAAATCGTATTCGCTTTATCCTGAGTTAGATTCGAAGGAAAGCCATTTAAGGGCCGGGCAAAGCGCGTTAAGCCGATTAAAACTTCCAAAAGTCTGAGAGTGCAATTAGAAAAAATAATTTTCCCAAGTCCAACAAACCGAGTTTGAACTGAAAACTTTTTCTCTATAAAATTCTCTGTATTTTTTAAGTACAGAATAAAAAATAATAAATTTTCTATATTAAAAAGAATCGATGTATTGAAAACTCGTCGTTTATTGTTATACTAATTTTAATAATTTAATAGAGTTATTAAAATCTAACCAAATCTTTTATTTCTTTCTAAAAAAAAAAAAAAATATCAGCTTTTGATCGAAAATCGGCGATTTTGTCAAATGGAAAGACGATGAGATTTGTAGATAAGATTTTTGCCTCGACAACTTATCGGACATGTCGACAACTTGAAATCGCTTCTCTCTTTCAAGACGTTCTTTAACTTAGCGAAAAGGAAGGAATCGCATGGGACCAAATGCACCAGAAATTCACAAAATATCGTTCCTTACGACTTTTTCCTACTTTCGCTTCTGAAAGGGAAACGATCCGTGGATATCAAGGAGATAAAAATAAGTACGAAAAAGCATCTGCAAACAGATCCCAAAAGCGAGTCCGTCGAACCTGCTTTAAAAAGTGGGAAAATTGCTGAAGTTGTTG
>Ga0157363_1001270_pt1 | contig 20893 bp, 21 predicted proteins | sample AttsexASBM1_FD_111477 | JGI IMG/M metagenome (GOLD analysis project Ga0157363, IMG submission 111477) | Fungus gardens microbial communities from leaf cutter ant in Ribeirão Preto, State of São Paulo, Brazil - Atta sexdens ASBM1 | ecosystem: Host-associated > Fungi > Mycelium > Unclassified ... | reverse complement strand
TTGAACGGCGTTTGTTTGCTTGTGAACAGCTGCTTGAAAGGCAAAGACGGAAGGGATTTCTGCATCGCATTGGGGACGAAAAATGGGTTCATTACGATAATCCCAAGCGCAGAAAATCATGGGAAGTTCCCAGCCATGCTTCCACGTCGACGGCCAAACCGAATATTCACGGCTCCAAGGTCATGCTCTGCATTTAGTGGGACCAGCTCGACGTAGTGTATTATGAACTGTTAGAACCGACTGAAACAATTACAGGCGATCGGTATCGAACGCAATTGATGCGTTTGAGCCGAGCAGTGAAAGTCAAACGGCCGCAATACAACGAGAGACACGATAAAGTGATTTTACAGCATGACAATGCTCGACCCCATGTTACGAAAGTGGTCAAGACATACTTGGAAACGTTGAAATGGGAAGTCCTACCCCACCCGCCATATTCTCTAGACGTTGCTCCCTCTGATTATCACTTGTTTCGATCAATGGCACACGGCCTGACTGACCAGCACTTCCGATCTTATGAAGAAGTAAAAAATTGGATCGATTCATGGATAGCCTCAAAAGATGACCAGTTTTTTCGATGCGGGATTCGTACGCTACCCGAAACATGGGAGAAAGTAGTGGCCAGCAATGGACAATACTTTGAATCATAAATGTATAATCAGTTTTTTACAATAAAGCCTCGAATTTCGGAAAAAAAACGACGGAAGCAATGTTGTACACCTAATACATAAATCAATTTGTAGAACTTTACCTCGAGTTTGTGCAGTTCGATGGTGACCAAATTTTCCGCAAAGACGCTACGAACGACGCTGTGGAAATTCGGTTTTGTGATCATTTCATCTGCGCCATACCGTCCGTCCCATTAGTTACTAATTTTATATCAATGTAATTTCGAACATTTTCCACAGTTTTATCGAATACTGCATTGTTCATTAATTTGTATAAATTTTTTTCGAAATTGTTTTTAGCACGAGTTCTAAACTGTGTTTTAAATTCAATGTACTCGCGAATTGAGCAAATTATAATACTTGATGAATCTTTGTTACGCGAAGACCGTAACGAGTACGTTGCTGCAAATTTCGGTAGATGACGAAACGCTGCTTATAGTACAATGTTGCTAGAAATTTATTCTTGCTTGCCGGGCGGCTTATCGCGCGTCGGGCAGAAAGGTCAGTGTGTCAATTGCAGATGTTGTGGATACTCAAGATCGACCTCGATGTAACGCCGGTGGGGCGAATCTAGAGCGATTGTGTTCACGTTCAAAATTTGCAGCGACTTCTTTGATCCATCGAAATTCGGCGTATGGCAATTGACACATTGCCATCCGTATAAATTGTTAACATCGTAGTTCATCAAGTACGACGACAGTGTCGATGAGTTGTACAAACATACTTATTATTACCTGCGCGTATCTATCGGAACATTGACTGAAGTCACCGCGTATACCGCGCTCGATAAATGTGACCGTATTAATGTCAGTGAGCAACTCAAGTCTTATGTGCGTATGTTTTAGCATTGCGTCCCATGTGAAACCAGGGAAAGTATAGTATGGGCGGGATCAGACTGTATTTCGCGACACAACTATTGCAGAAATTTTCGAAAATGTCGTCCAATAACAAGATCGGTTTTCAAGTAAGTACAGGTCACTGTACTCATCTAGCGTTTGAAGAATCACTTCCAGACGTGGCGTGAGCGTAATCGCTCTTGGATACAGTATCGTTTGTCAGCGAGTTATAAAATATTTGCGAAGTGGCAAGCATCGTTCATTCAATTTTTCGACGCAGTCAATGTACTCGTATGGAAATACGCCTTTTCGCATGAGTAACTCAAAAATTCTTCGTCTGATAATGTTGGAAATTCCGAACGTACAATTTTTAATTTGTTCTTATAGAGATATGATGCTATTTTTTCTAAACTAGTACTAAGAAACTATACGAATCGATAAATCGTAATCTGATGCAATTTCGAGATTCTTTTTTGAACATGTTTTGTAAACGAAATGTATTTTTCCTTTTGTTCATCAGCAATACATCTACATGTCTACCATATTGCGATTTCTTTAATTACAAAGTGCGTCATAGTCCGATAAATTGTAAAGTACAACCGGAGAACAAATTTTTATAATTAAGATTGCAATTTGCATGCACTGGACCACGGTATCGCCCGATGAAATGACAATGATCGCTGACATGCGTGTCATTCGGCACAAATGGTTTCTCGCAGATGTGACACCGCGTCGCGCTACGCCTTCCATTGCTACTTCGACAATATTTCATAGGTACATTAGCGGATACTAAATTTTTCACGCGATGCGCCAAGTTTTGAAGATGCCGCGCGAATCACGCGACGCAATCGTTATCGCGATTGAACCGATATGATGATAATGCGTCATTGTACGCATATAGTATTCTACACTGAATACTTCATGCTGTTGATATGAGTACGATGGTATGTCTTCCTTGTCAGATTCCATTTTCCACAGAACGCATTCCAGTCGACGAATAGCACTTGTTCTAGTTGTTATAGTTGTCGAATTCGAGCTATTTGTCGTCCTTGCTCGAATAGCACAGTCGTTCATCTTACCACAGTCTTCGCTGTGGATCTTCAACTTTGTCCTCGAGCTGAAGTAATGAAAACATCCGCAAATAATAAAATCATTTTTCTATTTCTTTTCTATTATTCTATTTTTTAAATATTGTTTTTATCAACTTTTCTTATGATATTTACCGATCGCAAAAATATTTCGCGTTCTTGTTCCCAATAATGATCTTATGACAAGGCGGGATTTTATCCACGCGAAATGTCTAATGCTGTCATTGCGTGTAGGTACAGGAGATTGACATTCTTGTCCCTCTTGTCGTGTAGGCACAGGAGATTGACATTCTTGTCCCTCTTGTGAACTAGAGGAAAGATCTGCTTATCTTCGATGTTGTACACGTTGATCGATATGTTATTGAGATTTTTCGAATTTCGGAATGTCTTTAAACGTTATCGGAAATTCGCGGATATCCGCGATTCAACAGAATAGTATAGTAGGGTATAGTAGAGCATCTACTACCACGTGAAGGCACTTGATGAAGGCACTTGAAATGACATCCCGCGCGCGCATTGGATTGTGCTTATTTACATTCATTACCAAATTGAGAATTTGCGATGCCCATCTGCTGTTGTGTTCTTGAATTTCGTCCGATGTGATGTCAAGATGGGCTTGATGACGCTCGTAACACTCGCACACATTTATTCGAAAGAGTTCAAAATTTCGATGGCGATACTTTTATTGGTGTGTTTATCGCCCGCTCATCGTTGAACGTGGTATTCACTTTCACACTGTCGTATCTTTCTACAGTGTCTCGCACTCGCTCGATTATTACATCGCCAGCGTCTTTCAAAAACCGTCGCAACTCGATGTGATTATAATTTATCATCGCGCCTATCAATATGCGAACACTATTTCGATCTCGCACCATCAAAATCCATATCCACATGCACGAATCATCTATGCATCGCATCCTTCAAATTCTCGAGTCTCGCGATACATGTGATCACTGATTGTCTCTTGCCGATCGATAATCCGGCATTTGGCATGACTCTGCTTTTCCAAAACTTCTATGAGCTCGTCGCATCGTGTTCCCCCCCGTACTCTTCTCTAATATTCAATTTAATAATATTCATTGGGTCGCTTGCTCTATCAAATCGCGCTCCATGTTATCGCTTACGTTGATTAATACGCGGTGCGTAAATTCTAAATCTTCTCATTTTATACCATTTACTTGGTGACATTTGTATCGCATTACATTGATGATGATGATGATGATGATGTCACAACGGTGACATCAATGTAACATGTTGTGACATGTCGTATGTTCCATGTCGAATGTTAGTGAAAAATCTGGTCATGTGACATGTACTATTTAGCAACGTCGCATTTATATTAAATCGCATTAATGATGTCATCGCGAAACATGTTGTGACATGTTGTGATATGTCGCGGCATGTTCTTGAAAAATCTTTAAAAATGCCGTCGGCGCTTGCGAAATTGCAAACATCGCATTTTTATATTAAATTACATTGATGATGTCATCATAAGACGCGTCAAAAAACAAATATGTTGCGGTAAACACCTAGCGTAAGATTTAAATATTGAAAATTCATTTCAAATTCAAATATTGAATGTGAATTATTAGATACGCTAATAGTATATATAATATATGAGAAATAAACGAATATTTAAACTGTATGTCTCAGCGTTTGAAATCATTCATTCTTTCTGTCTTTGCGATATCTATTTTCTTTTTCTCTCTATATTCTTAGTGATATTGTAAGATTCGCAATAATGTTCCTTCAAATAAAAATTTTTTATTCTTACTCTTGTACAAAATTCATTTTATTACAATTTTCATTTCTAGATATAACCAGTCTCGCAGGACTCAATAGACTAAATCGCTTAGTCCAAGCGCGCTCTATTTTAAAGTTTCGGAAATATTTCTAGAAAATTCGAGTTATTGAGTTGTTAAACAGACTTTCCGTTTTTAGAAAGTCTTATTCCTATTCCTATCCTAAGGGACCTTCATCCCTAGGTAAATGGACAAGGATTACAAAAAGCGAAACATAAAGAAAAGAAAGAAAAGGTCGTATTTCTAATCTTTTTTATCTTAAGATTAAATTCTAAAATAGATATATAGATAATGATCACACCTCTCTCCTTATATAAAAATTTGATGTATCTCCAAATTTTATTTCTAACCAAATGTCTTAATACCTCTGAATCTAACGTATCTAACTCATGGCTAGTAACTGGGGCGCGAGCAGTATAATGTTGTGTCAGAGCACGATTTCCAAAACTACATAGATTATAACAATTTTCGAATAAATAAATTAATTATACTTGAGAAAAGACCGATCTTAAATAAAATAAAATAAAATAAAATAAATAAAAAGACCGATAAAAAATATAAACAGAACAGAACCAAGGGGCTATATATCCTGCCATGTGAAGATAGTACATAAATCTCTCCATCTAGATAGTAGTTCTTTTATGTTCTGCAATTCAATCTGCTAAATTATTTAATTTGTTTAAGTTTTTTCCCAAAGTCTGTAAGTATTTAAGATTAATATGAACTTTTATTATTGGATCCAATGGTATGTCGGTTAGTTGATGCTTTATAAATGTCTCATTAATAGTCTTTTGATCTATTAAGCGAATTATTTTATGAACTTCAATCTTGTCTTTGAATAAATTTTCGGGTGTCAGGGTTGCAGTATCGGAAATTGTTATACAATCCGATTCTAGGTGGAGTATAAAATTTTGATGAATTCGCGCGTGATGGGGGGTATTGTCAGAACAGAGTATATGTATAAATTCTTCTCGCGGCGCAATTCCAATCCAATCTTGATTCGTATGAAGTTATATCCAGAGCGAATTTTGTATCTGCATATATTTAGTCGTGCATTTTTCGGTATCATGTTTTGTAATTATTTCTGTAAGACAATTATCTTTAATTCCTACTTTATAGTCTGGATACGTTCGTTTTAATAACTAATATTGTCCGAGTTTTATCTTTATTTAATTCTAGTTCGTCAATCAGCAAAACGTTGTTCTAAAAGGGTCTAATAAAATAAGTTTTTGAGTTATAGCTATAATTGACTGTCTCAATCAACCGTGCCTGGGAAGTGAAATTATTCTAATTAACTCTAAATTTTTCTTCTATTAAGAGAATTAAAAATTGAATAAACAATCATTTTTATGTTAAGCTATTGATATATCACTTATATCTATAAGAGTGTAATATATTTTATCGGTACAAGGAAATTGTCTATGTTTATGCTCCCTGAAAATATTAAATAATTCTTTAGGTGATAAAACATATGGTTTGACAGTTCCATGTCTTCCATCAATGGATAAATTTCTTTTATTTTTCTAATATCATCCGTTAGTTTGTAACTTATCATCCAAATTTAATAATGCCTCATCTATCCGAATATTAGCTTCGTTGATTTTATACAAATTTCTAATACGATTAAACTGTTCGTTTAAATTTCTTCTAATTAATTATGGCTGAAGAATTTTGATAGCTTTTCCTGCCGATTAAGGTTTTAAGAATAATACTAGTTTGATTCTTTACTAAACAATTTTTATTTTTTTGATCGGCATACAATTTATCTAATTCGTTATTGTAATAACTCGCATCCGTATCAGTGCTAAAGTTTCAAATAATGTTTTATTTATTTTTCCTATGAAGTCGAATAATCCGCGTTTAGTTTTCGTCCTTCTTTGAAATCTCGCCAAATGTAACATATTATTTAAATCGTCGGTTATTTCACCGGTTGAGTCACTTTAATCGCCAAGCAAGACGGTGTTTAAAGGAATAAGTCCAATTTTCTTCATTAAGCAATTTAAGAAAACATTTCTAATATAAATTACGCAACACTAAGCATGTCATAATTTTTTTCTAAATTCGTTAAATAATAATTATCTTATCTTCCACTGTTCATGGTACAGTTTAATTTTGTTTAACGTTTTAAGGTAAATGACTTCAGTGTCATCGAGTTGCATAATGGTATATTTTCTTCCCTTTATTAGGGTGATTCTGGAGAATCAACAGAAAAAGGATTGGAATAATTCATTTCGAGTTTATCTTGTTCACCTGTAATAAAAGACTTAATGTTACTCCTGTGATACTGTTTAATTTCTGTGTTTTCGCGAACATGATAAGTTATAAATTTATGTCGAAACACAGGAAACGGGCCCTTCCGCTGAAGTTCAAATGATTTAGCATTGAAGTTCTTCACGAGTACCAGATCATTATTTTTTATTGAAATATGGGATTTAGGAAGGAGATTTGAACGATAATCATGTATGATAATCATGTATGCCTCTTCTAATTTATTTTCATGCTGTATATGCAGATCGTTTATTTGATTTGGAGGAATAATGTATCATCTCCTTGACTGAAGACCTGAAGGGTAATTAGATTTTCTATCAAATTGTAACCCTTGTAGGGTGTATATCCTGTATTCTTATTTACCGTGTAATTATATGTGAGCATTGCCTGGGGCAGTCATGTCCCATTGCTCTTTCATATAGTGCCTTACATATTCTGTAAGAATAATATGCATTTTTTGTTTTTCCCGTTTGTGGATGGCAAACTGATGTAAGCGTATGTTTGGCATATAATTGATCACAAAGTGTTTTTGAATTTATTCGAAATGAATTTCCAGAGCGTTATCTGATAGAAATTCTTTGCCAAATTCTAAGCCAAGAATATCAGAGTATTCTAATAATTGATGCGGTCGATTTATCTATAATCAATTCTGTAAAGTTATTTAATATGTATCGTGTAAGATAATTTTGTAGAAACAGAATATAACGATTTCCACTATTTGTCCAACTCAAATGATCCCATGATATCTATAGATATCTTTTCTTTAGGAGCTCGAAGGATATCTGGAAAGGAATGTATATAAGGTTTTTGGGTATCTGATTTGTTGAATTGATATGATTCACATTTACTAATAAATTCTTTAACGACAACAGTATTTTGCCAATTGTATTTTTGTTTAATTCTTTAAAGTGTTTTCTCTACTGAATAATGTCCTAAGATTCCAGAATGCGTGTCTGAAATAATCTCCTTTTTATTTAATATTTCAGAAAAAATTTATTATATATATATATATATATATATAAAATTTTTCTCCGAGATAGTATTCATCAATAACCGAAATTAATTTGGTAATCTCATTTTGATTCTCATCATGTATTACATTTACATTTTTGTTGGTCATTTTCCATTAGAAAATTATAATTGAATACTAAATTGTCCGTCGGTAGCATGAGGGGAAATATAAATCTCTTGCAATTATCCCTTGCAATTTCAGGGAATTTCAATAAAAAGGATTGTTCTGTTAGACTGTCGTCCAATTTGATTTCTAATTATTATTTGTCTTTGTATTTTAGGTTTGGATCGAGAGGGAGATTCCTTCGATGGACTAGGGAAAAGTTTAGTTGCTGGATTTATTTCTTGGGATCATTGTGAGGACCACTCTTCGATAATAATTTTTGTTTTTGATTGTAAGTCAAATAGAAATAAGAGTGTCAATGGAGTCCTGAATTTTTTTGTTAAGAAATCCAACAAAATTCAATGTCCATTTATCAGAATTAGCATAAGTCCTGGAGAATTGGTAGGATCAAAATTCGAAGATTTTTCGGGGAAACAGATTTTGAATCTACATTTTTCCATCCTGGGATCTTTATTAAAGGCAATTTTAATAAGTTTTTGTATTTGTTTTTCTCGACTAAATTATCTTATATTCGAATTTTTCTAATTTTAATCTCCATCTCATTAATCTTGAATTCGGATCTTTTACATTCATCAGCCAAATTAGAGGTTTATGATCAATTATAATTTTGAATTCTCTTTCGTATTGTCTGGAATGATTGCCCAATGGCTAATAATTCTTTTTCAGTCGTGCTGTATCGTATTTCGCCTTTATTTAAAGTTCTGGAGGTAAAAACCAGTGGCTTGTCCTTGCCTATTATCCCTTGAGACAGGATAGCGCCTCATTGGATCTGTGGTTAATATGAGGTTTATTTCAGTCCAGATATGACAATACAGATTGAGTTTTTATTAATTTAATTTTTAAAGAATCGAACGAATTCTGCTGTTCATTTTTCCATTCAAAACTTGTGAATGAACCGTGTTAATAGTTTTGCTTTTGTTAATGGTTTTGCTATCTTAGAAAATTCTTTAATAAACTTTTGATAATTCGATCCAACTAATCCCAGAAATTGTTGATTTGATTCCTTTAAATTCCGTGGGACTGGATAATTTTTGATTTTTTTTACACGATTTGAATTAGGTTATATACTTCGTTCCGAGATCATATGTCCCAAATATTCAAGTTCGTGTCTCAGATATTCACATTTATCCGATTGAAGTTTTAGTCCTACTTGCCTGAGTCTTTCAAATAAAACCTCAAGCTTCTATTATGTTCTTCAATAGTTTTTCCGTAAACTATTATATTGTTAATATAAACAAAGCAATTATTTCCTGTTCCTTTAGTCCCTTTAGTCCCTTGTGCATCATTCTTTCAAAAATCGAAAATGCATTCTTCAGATCGAAAGGAATGCGAGTGTATTCATAATGGCCATTCGGAATGAAGAAAGCTGTTTTTGGAATATCTTTAAAATTCATGCCTATTTGATGTAATTCTGATGCTAAGTCAAAGACTGAAAAATAACGTGCGTTGGTGGTCAAAAATTTCGTCTATGTTTGGAAGTGAATAGGCATTTTGAATAGTTTTTTTGTTAAACTTTTTAAAGTCAATTACTAATTGTCATTTAGTTTTACCTGAAGCATTTTGTTTTTTATGTACTATCCAAAGTGGTGAATTATAAAGAGAACTCGATTCTCTCTCTCTCTCTCTCTCTCTCTCTCTCTCTCCTTTTTCCCCCTCTCTCTCCCTTCCTCTCTCTCTTATTATACCTTTAGCTAACATTTCTTTTATTTGCGTTTTAATTTCTTCTTGTAGAGGAGGATAACGATATTGTTTTGTGTGATTTTCATCTAAGGTTTTAATCTTATGTTGGATTTAATCAGTGAGTGGATTTCCCGGCAAGGTGAAAATATTGTAGTACTCTAATATTATATTCCAGAATGGAAGAAGAATATTATATTCACTAGAATGCTGTGAAAGATGCGAGAGACGAATATTTCCTTTCAATAATTGCAAGCGTGTATCCAAGGTTTCCTTTGTAATGAAATATACTAGTACATCATGGAAATCTTCAATATTTTTAATTTCAGCATGCAAATATTTCGGTAAAATAGGCTTATTAGAATCATTCATCCTTGTAATTACTCCAGTGTCATCCCTGAATATGACTAATATGTCTGACTCTATGTCTCTAAGATGAGATTTGTCACATTTTTCTTTTTCCTCAAGAATTAAATTTTTATTTGAAAAATTGAAATCCTTCCTCATAAGAAAATTGATGTATATTATGCCTTGATGTTTAACTGATAAATAATCGTCTAATACGTAAAATACATGTTTTTTCCGAACATTTCTACAATTACTCTGTACTTAGTTTTCAAAGAATGTGTCGTAATGCCGGATACTATTATCGAATTTATCTTGGATAAATTTTTATTTTCAATAAACATTTCATAAATTAAAGATATATCCGTGTCTACTAAAATAATTGTTTGCTTAAAATCTGGTATTTTCAAGACAACTCTGGGTGCTCTGAAATGAAAATTCCGCTAGGTCCTTGGTAAATCTCTTATTGATGTATTGCTCCGAGGCTCGATCGATCGCATGTGCAGGACGTGATGCTTGGTTCGGTGATCGATTAAAAAGATGACGCTCGTGAAAATTTTGTTGATATCATTGCTGGTGGAATGCTTTGGTTCTATATTCTTTTTCCTCATGTCTTCGCCTCTTACAGTAGCCATATTCTTGATGTTGAAACCGAGGTTTTTGAATAAGTTTCCTTGAAACTTCATCGCGTTGTATACATAGTCTTCTTAACTAGAATTCTCCTTCGAAAGTTCTCGCTTGATTTAGAGTGTTCGGCTCAAAACAATAGAGGTGATCTCCAATTTCTGATTTTATATTACGGCGGAGAATCTCTATGGACTTCGGTTGGTAAAGGATATTTCCTTGATATCTCTTGGATACAGATGGTTGCGATTCCATTACTTTGCGAATTAATTGTGATAATGTCATTCCTTAGAAACGTTGAGTCAGAAGAAGTATTGGAAGGAATTGATCTTATCCTTTTGTAATTTGTTCATGCCTGAATATTATCCAGTCTGGATGTTGAATTTGGTAGAGCAAGATAATCTTCGAGTTTTCTTCGGAAGTGACTAGTGTAACTAGTATATGTTGCCTCGAAGATAAAGTTTAAACTTTAAACTTTAGTGTTTTTATGCACTTATTATCACCGCTGCCAATTGTAAGATTCGCAATAATGTTCTTTTAAATAAAAACTCTTTAGTCTTGATCTTGTATGAAATTCACTTTATTACAATTTTTTATTACAATTTTTTTTATTACAATAGTCTAAGCGCTATCTATTTTAAGATTTTGGAAATACTTTTAGAAAATTCAAGTTATTGAATTGTTAAACAAATACCTTCCGTTTTTAGAAAGTCTTATCCTAAAAGGCCTTCATCTATAAGTAAATGGACAAGAGTATGCGAAACATAAAGAAAAGAAAGAAAAGGTCATTCTAATGCTTTCTCTTCATCCTAAGATTAAATTTTAAAATAGATAAATAGACAATGGTCACAGTATCATATTACATGTGCCGGCAACATTATCACGATCGATGGTATCATTGCGTCTGATAATATCGCTCGCTTTAAAAGTATTATTAGAATATAATCGAATAAGAACAATAGAAATAAAAAATATGTATATGTATATGTATATGTGTATATTTTGTGTATGAGAATAAGTAAAAGGAGCTCACATAAGAAGCAATGAGAGAGAAAATCGTAAATATAGAATGCATATGAGTCGCATGGATGGCATAACGTATCGGGAGAAAGATGATAAGTATATGGCAAATATGTGAGATAGAGCGCACGGCTGCGGCGGCGACGGCAGTGGCGGTAACGGCTGCTCAATATTTGCTGCTCAGTTCGTATAACGGTAACATTTGATAGCTAGATGCTCTATGCAGAACAAAGATAATTGCTCCGAACTTAACCTCCGAACATAATCTTCGAACTTTTATTTTTACACTATTATGTCTCGCGGCGATACTTTTTGATTTATTTTGTTTTATATATACTGTCATAGATAAATCCCGGGCAGTCTCACTACAGTGAAGAATACTTTTCAGCGTCAGTCTGTATCGCGCGAAGCATTCGATGTGAGTGACTTTAATCTGCAAAAGTATTCTGCCAATAGTGGCAGAATATTTTTGCATGTTGAGTAAGTTATGTGATTAAGTGTTACGTGATTATATTTTGAATGAAAAAATTCCAATGAGCCTCCAGTCAAACGACTAAAGATTAAGAAGAAAGAGGAAGAGGACGTCAGCATCGGAGAGAATGTCCTCCTCACCTTTGAGCATGATATCTCTGTGGACAACATTTTTTATACGCTTATCGTTTTTCTATTTAAGTGTGATATCTTCGCAGACAATATTTTTTACACGCTTTTGAGCATGATGGTTTTAGTGTAAATCACAATAAATACAATAAGTCTTAAGAATTAAGAAATTGATCAGTTACAGGTGAATATGAGGTGAAAATGATCGATTATAATTCATTAATTTCTTAAGGCTTAAAGGCTTACTATATCTCTTGTGTTTAGAGATTTACAGACAATATTTTTATAATCTAATATCTTCTCTATAATCGGATATCTTTCATCAATCTGCTCATGAGGGTCCAACAATATCATTAACATCTGCAGCATATAAGTTCTCCGTTGACATAAACGACAAATGCTTTTCATCAATTACTTAGGCATGTTTCTCCTCTCGCATTCAACGCTGACTTAAAAACGCAAGTAGCATTAATTAATTGATGAAAGTTTGTTGCGTTTTTTGTTTTTAACATCATTTAAAAGGGAAAATATTCTTTCTGGATCAGCATTTGAATTTGGAAGTGATCGTACAACATTTAGAAGATTTGTTAAATTTGGATATTTAGTAACATTATTTGGCCATAAAATTTTTTTCACATATCATCAAAATTTAATAAAGAAAAACTTTGTTTCTCTTTTTCTGTAAAATCTAATGACCAGTCCATTCTTTCTTTAAAACTTTTTTTTTTATCAAAACCGATAGTTGTAGCTATGAAAGCAACATCATTGAAAGATTTTTCTCTATCAATATCGCATAAAGTTTTAAAATATTGGAAAACTTTTAATTTTGATAAAAATATATTATTCACAGGTAATCTTTTTCGAATTTCGTCTGCAGCAGTTACATAAATAAAACATTAAGCAGTTTTGTTGAACAATTGTAACAGCATCTTCATGCCCTTATGTCTTTAAATCGTTAAGGTATTCTTCGCACTCATATTCTAAATTAATTTCATCAAGAAATTAATTTCACTTTTTTGATTCTCTTTTAGAGAAAATGTTATGTTTATTGAGAAAGATTTTCAAAAAGCTCAGCTTTCAAAAAATTTCGGCAGATGTTATATAGAAATTGTAAACATTTTGAATACAATACATGAATTCACGTTTGTGATGCTTGAAAATATGCATTAAATTGATTAAAGAAATTTAAAACATATTCCAGAAAGAGAAAATAAATTTTTTGTCTCTACATTATTCATTATAGACAATAGATTTTCCGCGGCCTTTGTTTTTTCACTTACAACTGCTTCGTAAAGAAAATGTTTTATTGTATTCCAATATTTCAAAAGTCTTTCAATACATGCGTAGTGAGAAAGCCAACGTATATCCGATAATTTTAATAGTTTCAAAATTTTTCCTTCGAAACATTCACAAATTCACTAAAATTGCTAAACATTTTGGACTGCTTATGTAACTATCATTTTAGTGAATTGATCGCAAACTTCGAGTATTTTATCACTTGCAGCATGCGCTGCTAACGCAGCGGAATCACAAGAACATGGAAATATTAATAAACATAGACATTCTTTTTCCAGTTTTTTTTGGACTGATACATTTCCCTATGACAGATGTATTGTCGCATGACAGGGCAATAATATTCGAAAATGGTACTTGTAATTTATACATTTCTTTTTTAAATGCATTAAACAATTTTTCTGAAATCTTTAGCATCGATATTAATTAAAACAACTAGCTGCATATGAATGTCTAATGTCAAGATCAGGGTATCGAACTTGAAAAATCATTACAAATATCAGATGTTTCGCCTATAAATATTGAAAATTTTGTATTCTGAATATTATCTACGACACGTTCCGTTTCAACTGTGGATAAAACGTTCGTAATAACATTTTTATATTTTGTACGATCCATTTTTATTTCGTAACATATGAGGATCTTTTCTCACGTGTTGAAAAAGCTAAGAATCTTGTTTGCATTTTGATTCATTATTTTCACATTTATTTGTATGTGTTTTTGTTTCGGCGTGACGATAGATTTACGATAATCCTCAAGCAAAAGACTTATCGCAAATTATATAAATTATCATCATTTGGCACTTCGCGTAACTAAATTTTAAATTTCTCTAATAATCATTTTTAAATTTCTCTAGTAATCATTTTTATTGAAATACTGATTTTTTTTTACTAAATTATCATTATTATTATCACATGATTTTTTTAATATTATTTTTATGATATGTACGAATCGTACATCGCATGTTTCGAAATATTTTTCGATTGATACAAAAATGTTTTATTGCATACATTGTAATAGAACAAAGATTATTATCGGATACATATCTAGAAATTTGTCGATCATCAGTGAGCCAAGCTTCTACTAAATTTATTTCTTGGATGATTCGTCACTCATTATACACTTTATCGAATATATAAATATAAATAAAAATAAATAAAAAATTACGAGTGTGTATGTACGTTAAAATTGTACTTACTATGTACTAATGTATATGAGAATTTGTAAGCTCGAGACAACATAGGAATATACGGATACACAGGAACGAATGCAGTGTAGCGCGTTTCCAAAAATAATGAAAAAATAAACATCGATGCTCATTTCAATCGAATCAGTCATAATGTCATTTAAACAATAAGCTCCAAATCCAACTTCTGTGCGTTTGCAAACGTAAGCAAGAGCATACCCCGCGATCGCTACCGTACCATAGTATGCAGTGTGTAATTCGGAACATTAAGTCGCGTCATGCCCGAAACATCTCGAGAAGATTGTGAGTCAACGACGCGAGTTTGTAAAAAAATCTGTGCTTTAATTTTCTTGGACCTCATCATCTCAAAGTGTGTTGCACTTCAAAACGCTGTCATCTCTGTCGCAAGCAACATCATTCAATGCTATATGTCGCTATCGTCGAATCTGACGCCGCGACAGTGTCCACTCCGTCTCTCTCCGTCTTATCGGCTACTGACACGGCCATGCAGCTTTGAAACATCTCAATCCAACGGACAAATCTCTGCTCACACGTGCACATTCACGCATAATTGAAACGCAATGTTCCTCGCTACCGCTCTAATTAAGATTATCTCTCGAGCTGAAGCAGTTACGCTGTCAGTTACAGGCTTGATCAAAGATTTGAAGCTTCATTTATCTTCGAATTCGCCGCACAACTTTTAAAATTATCATAAACCCGCGTTCGTCCCTATTCTCGAAATCGGCTCAACACTTCAAAGTCTCTAACGGACGGGTCTCTCTTGAAATTATCTTCGTCATTTTCTCTCAAACTTGAAGCTTTCGTACTGCCGAAACTCACCGCATACTTGCTACTCGCGCAGATTGCACCCCCACTCATTGACCACACATTGACGGATTTCGCTTTGCGGACCCGAACTTCTCAATGCCTGGAAAAATTGATTTGATTCTCGTGGGAAGTCTACACGCAAATTCTCGAAGATGGCATTCATCGAGGAAATGCTCCGATCGCGCAAAAGACCACTCTCGGCTGGATATTATCCAGACAATTCTCCAGATAACGTCATCTCTCACAAAATGCAATGGATTTCAGTGTTCTTTTGATTGTGAACTTCTTGATTTACTCCAACGGTTCTAGATTCAAAAAGAAATCTTATCTTCGTCGAACGCTATACTCACAACGAAAGAAGCTCAGTGTGAAAAATACTTCAAAACGACTTCAAACTTCATTCTCGTGAAGCTAACAGACGCTTCGTAGTTCGATTACCTTTTCGCAAAAATGCGAATGATTTTGATGATTCTCATACTTCCGCATTCAGGATGCTTCGCATGGAAACATTCGAAGCTCTCAAAAGTGCATATGCGGAATTCTTGTATGAATTTTTATATTCTTGAGTTAGATCATATGCTTCTTAGACTCTTTAGACTCTTCGCGAATTCTTTCTGCAGCACATTATTAAAGACACTAGCTCAACGATGAAACTCCGCGTCGTGTTCAACGGATCGCAAAAAAGTAATCTCGAATCTCATTAAATGACTGCCTTCATATCGGAAATTACAAACAGAATTTATAGATATTATTACTCTTTGCCATCGATATCGTTTCGTTTTCGCGGCCGATATCGAAAAAATGTATTGTCAAGTTCGCGTTCATCAAAACGATTGGCCATTGCAAAAAAGTCTCCTCTGGAGACCTTTGCAAAGCGAAAATCCGCACGAATATTGTTTTTGTATGGTGACTTATGATCTCGCGTATGCGCCGTATCTTGATATCTTTCTTCGGTATTTACAACAACTCGTTACCGAAGCCGAAAACACGCGCGCGTTCGCTACAAAAATCTTTCGTTACGACATATATGTCGACACATATGTCGACAACATTCTGTCAGATACGATAGCTCTTGCGACAAAAAATGCAGCAACTTCAAGACACTCTCACGGCGGGCTTTAACTTAAAAAAATGGATTGCAAACTCTCTGGATCTGCTTATAGACATCCTAGTTCGCGATCAAGATTTATCCGCGATCCTATAGGCGATATGGCTATGCGTTACGCCCTCGGTATTCAGTGGAATCGACTAAATGGCAGTTTTATATTCTCCGCTCCGCCGCCTCTACGGATAGACGCAACCACGAAACATTTAATACTTTCGTTTATTGCGCATTTTTGATCCATTCGGATGGATCGCATCGATCATTATTAGAACGAAAATGCCAGAACTGTGGACTATTCTTGATTGGGATAACAATCTTCCGGATCTCAAATCTCAAAGGATCGACTTTATCAAGCAATTTAAAAATGCATCGATTATTTCAATTCCGCGCTGATTTGGTATTCAGATACTCTCGAAATTAAACTTCATAGATTTTCGGACGCTTCTCAATACGCCCTCGCGGCGGTTGTTTACCTTCGCGTTGTTTCTCTTATTGACACTCGCGTGATTCTCGTCAGCAAAGACAAAAGCGCTCCTCTCAAACGCATGATGATTGCTCGGCTCGACTTATCCGCTGCCGTGCTTCTCGTGAAGTTAATTCTCAAGGTTCGCGAAGTTCTCGATTTGAATCGCACAACAGTTCATCTATGGACCGATTCTATTGTCGCGCTGGCCTGAATCAAAAGTTATCTATTAAGATGAAAAGAATTCGTACATATCGGGTATCGTTCATAAAAGAACTATCAAACTCTCTCTGGCATCACATCGCAGAGAAAGGAAATCCCGACTTGGCTTCGCGAGGAATCTCTCCTCAAGGACTATAACAAGAATAGCTCTGATGGTCGGGACTTCAGTTTCAACTACCCTCAACTGAGTGGCCTGTCTCCACCTTCATTCTAAATTCGACCATATCTAGAGAGGAGCGTGCACGAAGCTATATGCCATCATATTAAGTCTCAGAGATATGGGATTTCATAAAAAGATACTCCTCTCTCATTACATTACTCCGCATCTCCACATGAATTCAACGAGCCTTCGAACGTTTTCGCCACATCACAGGCATGCATGCGGCTCAAGATCCCCTCACTCCGATCGAGTTGGACTCTGCGAATAGGATAGCTAGGAGGATTCTAACTCACGGATATAACAACTAACAGATGGCTCTAGTGTAGGAAGGGTACCGCTCGCGCGGTAAGGAGGGCGAAATCACAAGTGCTGGGTTCGAAGGAGAAGGAAGCGCGTCATCAGGAGCGTCATTAGAGAAGAAGTGAGGGTTTGTTCCTTCTCTCTTTCACCCGTTGCATTCTCTCCTTAAACTATTGTCCTCTCTCTCCTATCCATTGTAGGATGCAATTCTCTCTCTTCTATTTGTTCCAGTCCTATATTTATTATTTGCTCTCTCTTTCTCCCATTGTGTTCTTTTTTCTTTTCTTTTTTTGTACATGATTTTATCAAATAGATATGATATTTATGATTTTTAATGATACAACTAAGAAACTAATTATAATAATATTTTTATAAATTTTAATAATATAATCTAGTAACACTAATTATGATAATAATTTTTAGTAATGCAGTACAAGCTTTCTTATCGACTAATTCGGCCAAGCGCGTTTTCTTATTGACTAATTCAATACTACTACGAAGATATGAAGCAGAAGTGATGAAAATACTAAGGATATAATAATTTTAGAAGAAAAGAATATACATTTTAACATTTATTTATCATGTAATGCAGTACAATATAATCTAAACCATAGACTATTAATTCACATTCTATAATAGAATTTTTATTATAAATTTTGTACAAAGTATTTGTAGCTTTTATTAGTACAATTTTGTCTTAAAAATGACACAAAATATTCAAATTTCTTACTAATATTGCGTGCGTATATTGACTCAGTTCATAGAGTACATATTCAACACATTGCTCAAGCTCAAATAAGAAAAGCACAGTTATAGGTTTCAATGGACAAACATGTGCCATTTAATGTTAATTTCACGTTATTCATATCATATATTTTAACAAATTCCACATTTAGATCTTGAATCTATGATGATGATGATGGGACTTGCATTAATCGCTCGATATCTGCACGCCTCTCAATGAACGTCTTCCATGTAGCATGAGGTATGAACATGCAGTTGCCTCGATTATTATCAATCACAATTTGCACATGAGATATAGATCCTACAACGATCCTAATGTCCAGAAATTTGTACGCTGTTGATGTCAATGCATATTTTTTCATCAAGATATGAGATATGTAGCGAGGTTTCGAAGATGTATTAGATGTTGTTTGAGAAAATGCGCTTTGGAAAAAAAAGAAAACATGTAAATAGATCTTATAAAAATATATAACGTATAATACGTATAAGCAAAATATTTTATAAAATTAAATGAACTTACTGTCTCTTGCACGCCTTATCCTGTTGAATTGGAAACGTAATAGTTCATGGCTTGAGATATTTTATTTTCTCGGAGAACTTATAATTAGCAATAAATGTCTGAACTCTGTTGAAGCTTTCTGAATGAAGCTTTCTAACGCGGTAACGTTGCTCGGAGCTCTTCTTTTAAACAGTCTTCCCTTTCACATTTTTTTTACACACCCTAAAATGGAAGGAATTTTTTTTTATATACATTATACTTTGAAGAACGATTGCGACGCGATCGAAGGATACCAAAGTAACACACATTATAAGAATGCACTGTAATGATATCGAATCTCTTTTATCTAAGGAATAGGTGCCTATAAAGTAAATAGGAGTAGGCAGACTATAAAGTCTGCCTACTCCTATTCTCTTTTCAAAAATGAATTTCAGGAAAAGAAATCAAAACATATTTAAAAAGAAATCTTATATTTTATTTTTTTAACTTGATACATTTCTTTCAGGCATTGCGACTACCATTATATTTTAAACATACTTTGTAACGCACAATTCTTAACACATCGTACAGTATTAGTAACATTTAGATTACATAAAGAATCTATATTTTCATCCAGCATCCAAAATCTCAATTGTCGAGTCGTCGCTATCGAGTATATCAGCCAGTTGTTCGCATTTCTTTAAATCTTTTAACATATACCATATAAGAGTCTTATCATCATTTTCTTCCACATCAGTTACAGTCATTGTAATCAGGTGTTTCACCACTGTACGGAATCATCCTGTCTTCCTATTGCAATCCATGGCGACAAACACTCAGCCAGAAAGCGCAGTCTTTTTCGGATTTGTCAAGAAATTCCATGGCATGAAACATATAAAAATGTTATGAGAAAATGGCTCCATTTCTCAACACCGTCACTTCCTTCATGATAAATTTCCTTTCAACAATAAATTCTTGTATAAACAATCAAATTAAAAGAGTGTTTTCCTTATGTCATTGTGTTTAATGATATTTCAAAGAGATTAAATTCCAGAAGTGACACACATATCCTTTTGTTATTAAATATTGTTACGCTTACTGAATAAGTAAACAAAAAATGAAGACTTACTTACAATATTGTTACATTAAAGATTCTTTAAAATAATGCTTTATAAATATGTAAGCTATGATGTAATTTTTTATAATTGAATGCAAAAACGATTATATCATGACATCTCTCAACGCGATCTAAGTTTCTTTCACTTAATCCGAAAAATTTGATACGTCAATATTTTAACATTAATAAATTTCATATTAAATATATTACAAATATGAAGTATCTTCAAATCGTAATAAAAAAAAATGTAATTCTAAATATATGAGTAAATATAAAATGCTAAAACGAATAATATGTTTCAATGTTTCCGTGCAAATGTTCGCTACCGAAATCTAAGTTATCTTGAAGAATTCATTACTCGTAACTTTAATGTCGAAAATGTTATGAATTCTTTTTAAAAGTATAAGAGACCAACATTTTTAGTCAACCTAAATGTTAAAAAATAAATACATTATTTCTTCGAATGCTTGCATGATCTATGTTCATTGCTATAATACTAAATCATTGTTTAATAATAACAATCATTTATTGTTATAATAGAATTAAAATTAAATTGCTACAAAGTATAGTTCTGTCTCATTATTGCGATCAATAACAAACTTTCTACAGATATAATGGTAAATTCGTAACATTAGCTTTAAAGTTTTTAAATTTATGGTACTTGATATAATTATACGTTATTAATTTTGTTCATTTTTCTTATATATTTATCTTATACTATTTAATTTACTATTAATATACTATTTAATATACTATAATTTACTATTTAATATACTATTTAATTACTTTTTTACAGGAAATATTAATTTATTCATAAAAGATTTTTGTTTCTGATGTAAAATGCTTACACACACGCACACACACACACACACACACACACACACACACACACACACACACACACACACACACACACACACACACACACACACAC
>Ga0157363_1001269_pt1 | contig 20895 bp, 10 predicted proteins | sample AttsexASBM1_FD_111477 | JGI IMG/M metagenome (GOLD analysis project Ga0157363, IMG submission 111477) | Fungus gardens microbial communities from leaf cutter ant in Ribeirão Preto, State of São Paulo, Brazil - Atta sexdens ASBM1 | ecosystem: Host-associated > Fungi > Mycelium > Unclassified ... | reverse complement strand
TATCTTTTGCTGTATCTTTTTCTGTATAGTTGATAGTATTTGAGTAAAAAATTATTGAAAACCAATATTTATTATAGTAATTAATTTTATTATTTTTAGTAATTAATATCTCATTAACCATTGCGAAAATTGCAAAATGAGACTTTTCGTTAGTTTAGTCCTCTATCTATAAAAAAAAGCGATTGGTCAAAACTTACAGGACACCCTGTATATATCCAGCATACGAATTTATATATATCTGTAAGACAATAACATAATTACTTTTATATAAACATATCTAGTAAATTTGTAAGAATTTGAAAGTCTAATGTCTAACAAAATAAGATTATCGCCCTTGACTGTTTGAGAAAGAAAAGTTGAAAGATTATATATATTGAGTGTAATAATATATATTGTAGTAATATATATTGAGTGCATGTTTAAAATAAACAGTGTATTGATTTATATAATAATTATTTTATTTATTTATTTTTAGTTACTTTGAATTGTGGAAAATTTTAACACACACAGAGGGGAGAAGGGGAGGGAAGAAGGAAGGAAGGGAGGGAGGGAGAGGAAGAGAGAGAGAGAGAAAGAGAGAGAGAGAGAGAGAGAGAGAGACCATCATGGCAAAGTAACGAACCAATAAAATTAACAAAATGCGTTTAAGAGCGTTTTCAGCATATTTTTCAAACATTTTCGAAATGCAATTTATACGTAATTATACGTAAATATGACGTGAAATAAACTTTAATTTTAATTGTGAAAAAACTCAAAATTAAAAAATACATAGTGTACGGATCTTTTGAAGAATCAAACATTTTCAAAAAATTTAATCACTCCATAATAAAAAGAGCTTTCAAAATCATAAAACTTATTAAAAATTTATTTTTTCATATCTCATTATTTTAGCAATATTCGCTTAGAAATGTAAAAACTGATGTTTTTAATAGGATGTTTCCAACTCTAAAAACCATCGTCGTGAAACGACACGTGCCCAACTTTATTAAAAATAGTCAAAATATAAAAGAAGGCAAAGAAGCCATGCTTGATGTTTGTGCAATATAATGTTTATATTTAGGTATCCTAAGATAGCAATAACGCAAAAATACATACAGACATTTCAATCTTTTTACAACAGATCCTCTTCCGTACAAAACTTGTGACAAATTTACATATATAATTTTCTTAAGATTCGCATTCCTATACAAATTCGCCCTCTTCGCAAATTGAAATATTATCCCTTGTGGAGAACGCACTATATATCCATTTTCAGCTTGTAGTCTAAATTGTCTCAATAACATCCTTAAATCTCACATATTCCATGGATCAGATTTTTATAATTTTTTTCCCCATCAACACATCATATATCAATCTGTTTATTAAAAATAAATATGATTTTATCGGTATTTGATGATATAACTTGCATATATATTTTAATAAACGGTTTTTAGAATCATTTATCAATCGCAACAGAAAATTGTTTCGTAATTAGAAGAGTCCATCTATACTTTAAAGTCATTTCAGACATTATTAAATTTTGTAATTCCCTTGTCTCTCGTTAAATTATTATTCAGTACTTAAATTATTCAGTAAAAATAGAACTATTATTAATTGGCAAATTAAAATTTATAACGTCTTGATGTTTATTAGGCAATTCAAATATTCTATAACAAAATTTTTCTCGGTATTTGATGATATAATTTAATGATATAATTTTGAATACATAATTTAATGGAAATAGCGATCGTAACAACCATGCTATCGATAACCTCTTTATGAAAGTCTACAAAGTTGACACATTGATAATTGCAATAGCATGTTCAATATGTCGATACTGTTTGTTTTATAGCATGAATTAGAATTATTAAAAAGAGTACAAAGATAATTCGTTGAAAATATTACCACCTTTTAAACAAATATTGAAGGCAATAACAAACAAACAAAAAACTAGAAGGTAAAAATAACGAAATATGCGTTTTCACACGATTTAAATGGCATTATGCGAGTTTATAAATGAAAATGTGTCGAAAAATGGAAACATTGGAAAGCGTTACATAGTGGCACAAAGGGACAGAAATCCTCTTTTTTACTATCGACATGTTTTACTATTGATTTGTCCGCTCGTGCAATACTAGCAGAACGAACCTGTAATTGCACGACCGAAAGTTTACGATCACGAAATCGACGTACACAGTCGCGTATATTGAAGAAAACGAGGCGTTAACAGGAAATTCAATCTTTAAATTAATGGCTATGGTTGTCGCGAATGCGCGCAAATGAAAAAATATAGTCCATTACGTTTGCGAAGAATACGGCGAATTTTTGATACGACGATTATTTATACTCCATCCGAGCGCAACGCGCTATCATTTTTTCGAGCACGATCTCGCGTCGTTAGAAAATAAAAACAATGCGCGTAAAATCGTAAAACTCGAACTAGCTAGTTGTATCCCCTGCCTCGTTCTTCTCGACTTTATTGTGCGCTTAACTGTCAACTTGCATCCCACTGTGGCCGACATGACAGCTTTTATGTCCCATGGGATTTTAATATGCCTGTCACGTTCTTTGTTTCATGATACTGTCTCTAGTCAGTCACAAATCCTTTCAGTTGTAGATATTTTCGTGAACTTGATATTAGTTTTTTTATAGGTAGATACAAAGACCTATCACTCTTTTATCAATTAAAATAATTTTCAAATTATTTCTACATATCCTTTTAATTTTCCAATTGAAAATTCTTCGTATTTTCCCAACGAGTAAATTAAAATAAAAATGAGGAATAATGGAAATCCAGTTTATCAAGGGAAGTTATTAACTGGAGAAGAATACGTTTGTTGATTATGAATGTGTAAATATAGGTTGCACATTCGTTACAGATCCGTTGCTATCTATCTCCGTTTTTTGTTCGAATGCGATGCACGTAGATAGCCAGCGAATCGCCCAACAGCGAATCCGCCGTAATTAATTCCCATCGTAATCGTATTTGCCCGTTCATCGCACGCGCTCTTAGGGTTTATTAATATACGCTAATAGTGTTCAGGTTAGTGCAACACGGAGAATGCGCGTTACCGAATCGAATGCATTTTGTGACGTCTCGTTCGCCCCGACCTTCGCTCCAGTCGTCTCGTTCTCTATCTCCGTTTAGCAATTGCAGCAATTACAACAATTTAACCAAATTACCCGCGTAGAAACGCTACGGCCACTGTTTCGCGGCGAACAAGAACCTGCATCTGTGCATGTATGTAATGTCTGCGGATTAAGTAACGAAGGACGAGTGGACCCGCCGCCTCGTTGAACGACGGGAATATCACCCTATTGTGTTTAATGTTAGTATCGATTGCCACAGAGCCGTCCGAATGGGGCTGTGAAATTCATAGCTTCCGAGACACGCGCTCTTGCATCTACGTATACATGCAGCTCGCATACAGAAGCACGTCTACTTACTTGCCATGAATATTATTGATGCGTTAAGCGGCCACCTCTTAGAGAGGAATATTATTGCACGCTAATTGCCTTACGAATGCGCATCCTGCACTCGAGCACTTCAATTCAGCATACGCAAAAGTAATAAGAGTTTAGATAAAATCTCTGTAAAAGAAGCTTCCGCTTTTTCAATATTCAATTCAATAAGAAATACAGAAAAAAAATGTCGCACTAAAAAGTCATCGCGGCTTATCAAAATATTAATGCGTGATGTGAATAACTCTGAGGCGCCCGCAGAAACGAACGAAACACGGAAAGTTATCAGAGAAAAATTATTGCATGGAAAAAGTGCGAGACGGTGGATAAACGAGCGAAAAGACTTTCTCGGAAGACTATTCGGAGGCGCACTAACGAGCTGGGATGTACGATTTAGCGAATGTTAATGAAGACGGTGGATCTGTGGTACTCTTCGCCGCATCTATCTGCATTCTTAATTGCTGCAATTAAGTACCGGCCTTTCCTTCCCTCTTCTCCACTTTGGACGCAGGAAAATCCTGTCTGCGCCATTGTACATTCTGGTTGCGCGTGGTCGTCGAGAGGTCGAGGGGCGCATTTTAGAGGCGCATCGGTTCGGCTGCTCTGCAGAAAATCCAGATCGTAGCCGAAGGAACAGCCAGTGAACGAGCTCTTTCGGAATCTCCGATTCACGAACAAAAAAGAAGATCGATTCTCCCCTGAGAAAGCGCGAGTTCTTATCTGCCGTCTCTCCTGCCACTCCCTTGCCATCCGCTCTTGTCCTCTTCGCGAGTCTTATCTCTTGAAGTCTCTTCAGGATCGATTCCATTCTGCTTTCCTTTCCGACTTTCTTTCTTTCTGTCGTATTATACCTACATCAACGATAACTGTGCAAAGTTTACGTACGTATCATGCAATTAGGTTCAAGTTACGCGGTATCTTTACTGTTTTCTGCAGCATACAATTTCCAATCATCGAAGTATCGTTTCTTTCCCAATTCGATCTTACATCGGCGGTTTGTGCTTTCCTCAAAATGAAAAAGAAATAATAAAATAAACGACGATGTCGTTTTAATGAAGTCAGGCAAAGTTCATTTAAGATCCAAAGATCTGAGGGTAAATTTCAACAAGTAAACAGACACAGGAAGGATTTAATAATTAACTGCCAGACTATATGACTATGAGTTTAATTTTAAAATCTTCCAGTTTCCGTAGTTTCCACGTACTTTTATGTAATTTATGTCTCATGCCTTTCTAAAGAGTTATTTTAACAGCGAAATCAAGTGTCTACGCGAATATAATCTTGAATGACTCCATCTAACTTTATATAGTAATCGCTTTTTTCATATTTCTGACTTAGATTGAATCTGAAAACCTACGTTTCCCAATGTCAACTACACCCGGCACGTTTCATAGTACGACCAAGAAGTTGGGCAACCGCGATGGTACTTCTCAATGTGATTCAACATATCCGTCCGCGCGCGTAATCGCATTCGTGGCAAAATCAGCCTCATTGCGAATAAACGAGCGGGACGCCGGTAGTTCTCCTCATTTTGTTCGTACCCGCTTCGTCGGAGGATAAATGTCCCGACAAATATTTGAGTTTCGGGTAAACTGAAATTAAAGTGAAATGAAAAAGGGGAAGGAGGACGATCTCCGTCGAGGACCCAAAAGCCTGTTCTTTCTACTATCGCTTCGTTTTACAGCGTTAATTAATTTGTTAGTCTCTTTATACCTATAGATATTCGCTTCCGGAATTACAGCGAGATATAGTGGTAGCTCTAATCCCAGAAGCGACTCATACAGTGAAGACTAACAAATTAATTAATGATGCTGCAAAACGAAGCTGTGAATAATATAATTCTCTTTGTATTAGACAAAATAACACTATAACGAGACTTTTATGAATATCAGAAGACAACAGGAGAATGTATACTTAAATTCGTCATGCATAATCATCCTCGCCCTTTTAGCCCGTCGCTATTTCTCCCCTTTTGCTTTGCATTTTCTCAAACTACCTTCGACCACTCTTTGCGTGAGAAGTGACACTTCAGTGCAACAGTGTATCTAGCCTCCATTAAACGTTCCTGCGAATTCACGTCGCACAAGTATCATAACGATCATTATACAACAACACCGCGCTAAAGAGGTCGTATCTATAAGTGCCGAGCATTATACGAGGTACTCAATTTCCAGGGCGTAACTCTGTGTCTCAATTGCCATCGCGCCCGTCGCTCTCGCGATAAAAATGCCGTCGGACGTTTTATAAAGCATCGCGCTTAATAAAACGCCACATGAAGGCACCGAAAGTCAGAGAACGAGCAAGCTGCGACAATATGTTCTTAACTCGATTCGCCACCTGCCCCGGTTGCCTGCCTCGGTCGCGGTTTGGTCCTCGCACGCGTAATTACATTCCCGATGATGTTATCAGTTTTATTGCTACCCGAGAGCGGATGGGGAAAGCTGGGTGCGGGGTGCATGAGAGAGTGTGCAAGGGAAAGGAAGATACGAGGAGAGAAGGGCCGAAATGGTCGGATTGGGGAGAGCGGAGGACGACAAGGGCGAGGGAGAGCGAAAGAGAGAGTGGAACACGACATCTACCATTGCCACGAGGAAATTTGACTTTCAGATTGGGGTTGCGCGAGCCAACGGACCCAGAGGAGAGCACAGAGGGTAGAAGTCCTATGTAGGGTCGTTGTGCATCACGTCGGTGTCCGTGTATTAAGAGGGAGGGAATGTGTGATGTGTGCGGAGGCAAGGGAGGAGCGCGGGTGATTCAAGCGCGATAGGGATGGGAGTACTGCACCCGGGTCGTTAGAGCTCCTAATGAGATCTCCTCCTCCTCTCGCCTTCCTAGATTCTGTCTCGCTTCTCCTCTCTTTCTCTCCTTTTCTTCCCTTAAACTGTTCCACTCTCTTCCTTCTACTTGGGTTCCATACCCTCCTCACTTCATCTCTCTGCTTCTGTGTGTGCTAGCTATCCAGTAACCCTTTCAACTTCCAATCCTCCCCTCCTAAATTCCTCGTCACCGTTTTCGGCCTTCTAGTTCGTCGTCTTCAATCCCCACTACGTGGTTCTCTACCCGCAGCAACGGTTGCGTCTTTATCCCTACATGCGGGACAGAGGCCGTAACGTAATCATACAGTTAAAGGGGTCGTTCTTGCTATACCAGGGGCAAGCCACGACCCTCCAAATAGCTACTGTGCTACTGCAACGCCAATATAGACTCCATACGGTTAACAAGCACGAGAGCATTATAAGTAGTATGAATTTACACGCTTGAAAAAATTTAGGATCTTATTTAAATCCTAACTTTTCTCATGTTATTTCGTCGTATGATAAAAACAGATACTTTTTAGTTTTAACAGTTTTAAAATAAATTCTCCACGCACGTAAAATAAAAAATTTTCAATTTTTCACGTTGAATTTTCTCGAAAAATCGCAGATTTAATTTTTAAAAAATGAGTCTTTTGTGAAAAAATCACATATCTTTAATATTATATGTGTATCTAATTATCTGAAAATGTTGAGTTTAAATGAGTTTCGTATAAAAGTATAACTTTAGGAATCCAACATTTCATATCTGACTAATTAATTTTTTACATTTAATGCATTGTATAATGTGAATAAAATTATATGTATTATATAATATGAACAAAAAAGTTACAGTAATAATATTATTACTATCGTAATATGAATATTACTGTATGCATACCTTATATAAATTTACGTCTATGTATTCGAATGAGATTTATCAAGACGACGGATATTGCACTACTCCTATTTTCATGATATTGTTGCGCAGCAACGATCGCAGAGTTAGCATTCTACACAGCTAAATTTAGTTTTACTTTCTGGAAGCGTTCTATCCCACAGTAAACTCCTCGTGGTATTCTACCCGCTGCAGCGGTAATCCCTTCAACGTCCACTTCCGCAACGCTCCTTCGGCTTCATTCCGGACTTTCTAGTCTAGACTCTCGCGTCTTCAATCCCTACTTCAGAAGCTTTCCCCCGCTCGCAACAAGCGAAGTATCTTTATTCTTATATACGTAACGAAATCATTACAGTTAAAGAACTTGCTCGTTTTACACCGACAAACGCAAAGAGTCCTTTTGCAGAAAACTACCAGTGTTGTCCTAATAGTGGCTTAAAATATGCTGCTTTTACATATTTTACATATTTTTACATATTTCACTTTAATCTTTAATCTTTACTTGTTTTATTATTACATTTCTTTTTATTTCTTTCAATTTCCCTTTTCTTTAAGTTGCTAAAAGCTTCTGCAGCTAATTCAAAGAGGATATAAATTCATAATAAAAACAAAATAATTCCTGTGTTGAAAGAATCAGAATTAGAACTAAATATATTCATATGTTATAGTATTAAAATTCTCTAACTGTGCGGATTAGCCCGATTAAATATATTCGCTCGATTTCCTCTCCATTCAACCCAAATGTTTTTCTGAGTAGACTGATACGATCACGTTGCGCAATAAAAGTAAAACGTTTCTCTTAACGATCGTGATGACGTCATACCCTTATGGGAGAAGTTTTTTACCAGGACGGAAAATCGTTCCATGCATGGATAATTCGTGTACTCGACTATTCGGAACGCTGATGAAACCTAGTAGCACTAGCTAGCACGACGTCCGCTACATTTTGTTTTTCAACTCTGGATGCTTTTGATCCTCCTCTAAACCCACCCGCGCTCTCGATCCGCTACGCTTTAATCCCTTCAACGCCCGTCGCGTCCTTACCAACTTCGCCCTCTGAGCCTTGTCATAGTTCCTTGTCCTTAATCCCCTCTTCGAGTCCTTTCACCGATGCCAATGGCCGTTGCATCTTTATTCTTAAGTTCAGCGGCCGTAACGCGCAATTACGCAGTCAAAGAGGTTTCCAGAAGATGCAGGGAGTATATCCAGCTGTGACTCTAGTCTCCAACTAGTCGCCATTATATTAGCACGTCAATAGCATTACCGTGCACACACAGTCTCCGCATTTAGTAAATGTAAGCTATTACAGTAGCTAAATGGCGAAAACTGAAAGCGCAGAGAGAGATCGCCGAGGAAAATGTCAAAGAAATGTCTAATTAACAAAGAGCACGAGGAGAAACTGTAAACGTGGAACTTTTTTTTCTCTCCTGCATGGTAATCTCCTTAACGTTCATCCAACTACAAGACCTACATTTAGATTCACAGAGCATGGAATAAAATGGAATTTATTTTAAATACCTCCGAGCTCGCAACAATATTGCATTGCGCCAAGTATCGCTTGTATTACGAAGGTAAATATACTTTAAACGTAAAATATTAAACATGCGTTCCACCCTCAATGCGATGTATCGAAGTAAAAAGAAAAGGAAAAAAAAATTGTCATAATCGTTCGCGTCGCTACGTAAACATCATTAACGAGATAATGGTAGTTAAATATAACTGGCAGCGGTAATTGCTCGAGCATACTCGTCGTAGGCGCATAATACGTGCATACGCGACATTCCATCGTTCGTTCATTCTCTGAACATAATTTCAACAACGCGCACATATATTTACTCTGTACACATTTTCCACGGATCACGCAGTTAATCCGACGAAGACTATCGTTGTTGTGCCTTTATTAATTACATTACTATGATAAATGGCGCTTAGGTAGGAATCGATACATGGCCGAGAATCTAATATTTAATTTGATACAATATTAATCGGTAGAACATTCAGATATTTCCATATTGTGTCGCTATCGATATGTAAAAATGGTGTATAATGTCATTTTTCATAAAATTCAAATTATTAAATGAAAATATATTAAAATGCTTTGTAGCAATGTTCAATTCATTAATTGAAAAATATTATAGAAATTCTATATTATAGAGAGAGAGAGAGAGAGAAATACTCGCATTCTCCAACAGAAATATTCAAAAAGACAAAAATGATTACGTTTCAATTTTATATAACTCTAATATAACTGATTCTAAAATTAACTTTTATATAACTAATATTCCAAAATTAAAAGGATTCAATAATAAAGGAAGAATAAAAGTATCATTTTTGCTTCTAATTTCAAATATCGTTCATGTTCTATGTCTATCAATCAATGTCCGAAAACGCGAATGAAAATAGGAAATGATGTCTTAATATACTTTGCATTTATTCATTCTTATGATAAAAGATAAAAGCTCTTGTTCATAATTACGCATTTAGTGGGAGATATAAACTGTAACAAGAATTGATGAGAATGAAAATAAACACAAATTTGGTCATTTTTACGTCAAGTTTCATCCAGGGATGTAGACAAAGCAGCAATTGAAAGCTCACACATACATTGTATACGCAAAGGATTAAGCGCATTTGACTTTGTACGAAGATAATCCTCATACTATAAAGCAGAAAAACGAATGTCTATTAGATTAATACAACATAATTATGCATACAACATTCCTCTTCTGTTCATGTGGCTTAATGTAGTCAATAAATTTTGCAAAACCGATTAAATCTATCAATTATAAGAAATATTTGTTACACAGAATAACATATGTGCGCGTTCACATTTTTACCATCATAAAACACAAAATAAAATTGCTTGTTTGAAGATATCGTTATATCGGCGTAAACATAGGGGACACACGTTTAAACGTCAAGAGATTGCGTTTATCGACCCGTATTTCGTAACGATTGTTGAAATCACGTCGTTACGCTTGCTGGACGACGTTGGTCGTCATCGAACGCCCTCCACTAAAGTATTAGTGCAAACCGAGTGTGCAACAACACAGCGGATTGGCCGACGATCTCGTTTGCTCGCATCGAGAAGTGGCGAACGAAGTTACGGCATGCCGTTTTCGAAAACAATCAAATCCCACGTTAACAGCCTCCAAATCATCCGATGACCTGCCCTGGGGGCCGGAGACCGCTCAAAAGCGCGAGCGATCGAAGCTCGGTCGCCCATTTGATTTTCGATTACACCGCGCTCGCCGATGCGCGAAACTAATTCGTTGCGTTTCAATATTCGCCCGGAAGCCCGCGAACGTTACACAGCGCGCCGCAAAACCGATTTCGATAACGGCGCGATCGAGTAATATCCCGAAATCGTCGAACAGGTCGGCGGACCAGGCCAAGGATCTCGCAGCTGTACGCGATCGCCGATCTCGTTTTGCGCGATCAAGGCAGGTGCAGGAAAAAAAAAACGAGGCGGACGTAGGTATATATATCGCGCCCGGAATCTCGGCGGGGATCCACCTCGTGCGAATTACGAGCGTATTCCGGACACGCCACGCGGTTTTCAACCTTGTTATAGTTGTGTAACACATCTGCCGCGCCCCTTGAACCGTAAGCTAAAAAGCGTACAACTTTTTAAGTATTGCCCGATCATTAAACTTCTGCGCAAGCAAACTCGTGAAATCCGCGCGCGAAATTACTCGCGCGGCTCCTCCCGCGGAATAATGTATTATATACTTCCGGACCTCGCTTCCTTACCCATTCATTCTACGTGAGTGGCTTACGGGGAAATAAAGCAAGTAAACTTTTAACGTAGTTTGGTACATCCTGGCGCCAACGCTGAACCCGCCTTACCATCGGACGATGCTAATTGATTTAGATTGTAACGAGGGATTATCGAGTTCGGAACGCGATAGCGCCTGCTAGAGTTCCTTTACTTTTCCATCTCTCTCACCTTATCCTTTTTCTCCTTTTCTTTATTAGTGTTTTTCGTAACATCAGCTTGCTAGAGGACCTGTTAAGTCTATTGTCACACAAATTCAATAAATACTTAATACCTATAATGAGGAAAAAATTCACTAACTCTTGATATATATTTTTTCAACAGTATTAATTAAATATTTACTTACGGTAAATCAATATTTACTTACTAAAAAAATTATAGTCAAATCAAATTTATAATTTTCGTATCCAATATATAAATCTATTTACATTTAGTAAATATACTTAATTAATATTTGATTAATACTATATACCTAATATTTAATTAATACTATCAAAACAAGTATTTATTAAAATTTAGTGCATTATTATATGTATATTTGTTAAGTGTAAGTTATATATATTGCTGTATCATATATATGTCAATTAACTATTATCCCCATAAAAATATGTATTTCTATAATACATGTATCGAAAGTCGTTAATATCAAAAGTCTGAAATAAAACAGAAAATATTATAAAATTAAAAAATACAAACATATATTCATTTTTACATAAATTTATTTATGTAGAATCTGAACACGTAGAATGTAAAAATATTGTTGCAACACAAAGGGGGTATTTCCTAAAACTTTTTAAAACTTGAAAGTCATCTCCTCTCAGCCAAATCTGTTATCTTTAAGAACTCGTAGAGAGTACTATTATATGCATCATAAATCATTGCATCCACATAAATATGCGGTTAAAAATAAAAGTTACTGTAAATAGAAGCGTTATCCTATCTACAGTTTCTCCATGATATCATCGCACATACAAACTATTTATCAGTATTCTATATCTCTTTTTAAAGAGGTCAACGAATTTCGTAATTAACAGAGAGGCACTCGAAAAATAAAGCAAGTTTATACTTGTCTTTAGTCTCGCAAAGAAATCCCTAAAGTATTCTCTGTTTCTCATAGAAGCGCTAATCCCACCCTTCTACCATCATTTGCGCCTTTTCGCTCCAGCGACATCAAAGTAAAATAATGGAGGTCACTAGTGGCGGAAGCGGAATGCTAGAAAGGGGAGGACCGTTGCGAGGGAATGTTGCGTGCCAGCGATAAGAGATATCCGCGGATGTGTAAACGCACGTGTTTGCATGAGCAGTTCAAGAGGCTTTAATGTATCTCTTTGATGAGATCATTAAGCCTTTCCAGATTATGATTATCATTAGAATCGCATTTATAATAATAGTTAATAATTTTGCTCTTTTTTTCACCAAATATTGGGTTGTTCGGAAAGTTTGTGTCGATTTTGAAAGAAAATTGAAACACAGAAGATTTAAATTTTAGTATACATTTATTAAATTACATAGGTTAGTCGGCATAAACTTTCCGGACAACCCAATATAATCATTCGAACTTTATAAATCATAAATTTTACAATTTATGTGTTATTCCTTGCTCTTAAATATTATATATAACGCTCTATCATTTATCAGTTCATTAAATAGTTGGCTTTATTTGCAAGCTTTTCACTCCGCTTCAAGTATTATTTCGTTGATGACAATGATCGAATTGTACAACACACATACGAATATATCAGCGAAGAAAGAGAGAAGAGAAAAGGGGCTCACAGTTTTTTATAGATCCTATATATTTACAACTTCCGGAGCGAGACGAAACAAAGACTTGTATTCATTTCGTATCTCTAAATAACATTCGTTTATCAACACAGGCGAGACCTTAAACAATCTCTAAACGACGGAAATCGTCAGACATCGATTAACTTTTAACTCGTGATGACTTGAAAATTTTGAAGAGCATAAGTGATATAATTGCACAGAGACAGCCGATTTTCAACTACTGGCATAATAGTAAGCACATTGTAATTTTTGTAACGAAGGACAGCCGGCTTAAACGGAAGAAAGGAGAGAGGTGAATGTAGAAAAACGATTGGCCTTTTTTGGTTTCACTCGGACGACTCGAATTAAAATGCTACCTGCAACCCCAGTGTGGCGACGAATGTAAATGAGATCCTTGGGAAGCGCGGTAAATATTAATTACAATATTCCGTCGAGAAAAAGAAACGGACAATGTTCGTAATTTATTTCGGATACTACGCGATAAATGAAATGCTATATTTCACGCGCGATGATTCATACGCGTTGACGTCGCCGTGAGATAACGCTTTAACCGTTTATTCCATTAGTCTCAAAACTGAAAATCAAAATCGCGAAAAGCGATACGCGGTAGTGACGCGATTAACGAACTAATTATACCTGTCATCCGATTTATCTGTAGTGGAAACGGCAACGAGACGTTTACAAATGTCCTGGGCACGACGACGCTAATTAGCCGCTATCAGACGAGTTACAAGCTGGATAATTCAATTGTACCTCGTAATACTTGGCGACGTCCTTAATTATACAGCGCACCTGGGCACTGGCATTTGACTTTCCTCGTGTCTATCGATCCAGTAACTTACGGAAATTACGTATTAACGCGTTCACTATTATTTCAAGAGGAAGGAGAAAGAAACAAAGCCAGACGTGTCCATCAGGAATGGAAAAGACAGAGAAACAAAAACGGTTCTGCGAGGGAGTGACATTTTCACCAATCTCTTTTGTGCCAATTATAGCTGTATGCTGTCAAGCGAAAATTACTTCGTTAAGCCGAATGTTCTTCTAGGAAATCTATATACCGTATACTGCTTTGAAAAATAATTAAAGCCATTTACTCTCTTCATCGCTTGATACAAAATTTAATTTAATTTTCATTATTACGTGATCATTAGTACAGATCGATATAAAAGGAGATAATCACTGTCCCAATTACGAGCAAACTTATGCTCATATATATATATATATATATATATATATATACACGTATATATAAGTGCTAACGCCGTTATGTACACATGTACAGTATGTTTCATCTTATAAAATCCCCATATCATAAAAAGTAAGAAACTTTAGCCTTCGGTTTATGTTAATACTTGGATACCAGAGCTGGGAATGTGATTCCCGGCAACTTAAAAGATAAAACCACGAACATCTTACGAAGCACTTCTGCTTCCAAGTCACGAGACAGCATTGGTTATTCTCGTTCAAAAAGTTTCGATGAGACCGAAGTTTTTTTTTTCTACGACTCTATTATGGAATAAAACCTTTAAGATACGGAACCAGTGCACACGAAACACCTTGTGTATACTGCCCTCTGTACCGTTTCGAACGTGTGCGGTACGACGATAAATCAGTCTACGGTCAGCAATTACGTTCGCACGGTGTACAGCAAAAAGCGAAATCGGTTTAATCGTCGTAACTTTTCGCTGTCCGCGCCGTGGCAAACATTACCTTTACGACTCAACCGATAAATCAATCGGGCCGAAATATTTAAACTCGATTAATCGTCGCGGAAAAACGGCGATGACGGTGGCGGAGGCAGCGGCGAGGGACGCGTTTTAACGAGCTGCCCCGCGATAACTCAATCCAGAGGGGGTCGGCGGTACACATGTATGGCCGATTAAAAATAATCGGAGGTACGCGGCGGGAACGATCGGCGGTCGATTAATTTCGGGAATCTGCACGACTGTACGCACCACTGCACGCGCGGCACGTTTCCCACGAATGCTGATTTGGAACACAACCATATGTCGACGTCATCGTCTTGCACAATCGGCAATGAGAATATTATGTGGATTCATCGCCTTTTTTGGAATTTAATTCGTTGAATAAAACGTATTTTGGCTGCAACAATTTACAATGCTAAATTCCAATATTGGAATACATTAATGAGATGTGTGTTGCGTAATTTATTATCCTCAGCAATTACAAAAATGTTAAGAGTAATCAGCTGCATGCTAATAAACAATAAAATCACGATAATGACAATAATTTTGTTTTGACATTTGATGAAGAAACTTGTCCGATATTATAATATTTCTTGACAGTCACAATACTTATAAAATCCAAATATACTCTGTAAAACTTTTAGAATAAATCCTCGAGTAAATCTCACTCTTAAAAGTTGAAAATTGAGCCACTCTTTTTTAAGCCTAACACAATTTTCGCTCTTTAAAGTGAGATTCCACTTCAAAGAATTTAGAGGAGTAATTTAGATTTTATATATATATATATATATATATATATAATTTAGATTATTTTATATTTAATCCTCCGCTAACAACATAGGGACTTGAAGGCACTATCGATATTTGATTGTAAATTCTAGTAAATAAATTTAAATCTGTAAAAAAATAAATCCGATTTATACGATGTAAAAACTTATTAAAGCTTTCATAAATATATCAAATTTTTATAAAATCCGGAATAATAAAATTAATTTGCTCTGTTTCTCAAAGAGTTCTATTGCTGACGAAAGAGAAAAATTCCATACAACCGGTAGAAAATTAGCAATTAAATTAGCAATTATATTATATTATATTAAAAATTATATATTATATCTATATTAGGTACGTATTTACTTAAATTTGAATTATTTTATACTTAATATTTAAAATGAAATCTATATATTAATCCTCACAATTTTATTACAAAAAGACCATTTAATAACACACACTGTACCATGTACATCATATATAATAAACAACTCTATAAAAAAATAATTTCCAATAAAGACCATAGAACTGTCGGCGTGTAGCCGACCGGCAACAAAATGCAGAAACAGGGCCGAGCCCTCGCTCAGTGCATCGCACTGTTATACGAGTACCATACATGTACGCGTGTAACCGCTGCGTGTCGCACACATGCATATTCACGCGACGCTGAAGTGCCACACCCTCGCGTACGCAGGATTTACACACGCACGCGACGCCGCAGCAGCCGCCGCGCGCTGCACCATCATGCGGTCGAGAGAGGAGAATGTGAGAGAAAGAGAGAAAGGGAAAGGAGCATTGTGCAACACAAGAGAGAAAGAGACGGAAACAATGAGACGCAGAGGTTGGGAGAGAGAGAGAGAGAGAGAAAGAGAGATAGAGAGAGAGGGAATACGGGTCGCTGCACGTGGAAACTTTGCGGTGCAGTTAAGCCCCGCCGTTTGCTGTTTACCATTTGCCGAGACCATACGAAATTCATCCGTCGTGACCACACGACGCCGATCGATACGTGAGGCCGACCGCTTTTCCGAGTGCGCGCTAGTCCATACCCGAACTACCCGCACGTCGCGCGCGTCGGACGGTATACCCCCGCCGTTTTGATTGCGAACCATTGCGGTCGGAGGGAGAAGGGACCGTGGCTATTGAGTTGCGTCTTGGATAACGAGATACGTCGAAAACTTTGCCACAATAGATACAGAAAATTAACCCTCCGGCAGCTGCCGCAGCTATGCATACAGTCACAGCGCCGGCAATGCCGGCATAGCCACGGTATATTAAGGCGGAACCGCACGTCCGGTTTAAAGCGCATTGCGCATTGGGAGGTACTCCAGGAACGGCGGAAGAAGCATAGGAAAGTTGCTTCTCGTTTCACGCTTCAATTGCCAAAGCTTTGCTTCATTCTGAATTTCTCTCGATACTTTTGCGAGAATATGAGATGATGTGTGAGAACTTAGAATGTGCAAGCATGCTGGAGCATGCACCATATCGGAGCGAGACCTATCAATGTTAATTTGCGAATTTTATAAAAGCAATAAAATGAATATACTATTTATACAGGTACATATTGCCCATGCAGGGCAATCGTTGCACGTGGATGTATACATATACAGTCTTTAATTAAATAAAATTGTCAAGCTCAGAATCGTGATTAAAAAATGTAACGTATTGCCCCAATAAATTCAATTTTTCTGTTGTAATTCAATTTATAAATAATATATACATTATATATATATAATATATGATTTTGTAAATTTGAGAAACCATAAAGGAATAACGCAATCGCTAATTATGTAATTATAAGTTTAATTGTAAACATGAATATTCGGTTATATTGTGATCTAATCGAGAGAGAATGTGGTAATTAATACCACCGATTAATTATTATAGCATATTTGTTTCGTTAAGCGCACTTATCGTTAGATCATTTTCACTGTGCAAGAATATTACAATTTGCAAAATATAATTGTATGTCAAAGTATAATATAAAAGTAATATAATAGATAATTATAATTTATAAAGTATTATTGTAAATGCACATTATAAATATAAATAATTGTAAACATATTGATAACTCAATATAATTGTGTATAACAGTAGCTATTATTATTTTAGATATTCTTATAATATTTTTAAACATGGCAACAAATCAAATAAATTAATTCGTAATCATCATGTTAATGTCAATAAATACGAATAAGAGGAGAAATGCTATTTTCGATCAAAACAGATCTTAGTGCTTAGTAATATTCATGTGTGAATATACAAATACAATTATCAATTCTATAAATTATACGCCGTTAGTCCGACTTAAAACGCAATCATAAATTGAAATAATAATCTCTCAATTAAATTAATTAATCGTCAATTTAATAATAATGCTACTACATCTTAATACCAATAAATAAACATTCACAATATTTCATCGCATTGTAAATAAAAAAAAAAAGTACGAAAAAGAACAATTGACCTGCCCTATAAAAATTTATCGTAAGTGACAGTTTATTTTTTAGTCATGTTATATGACACAGTCGAGTGTTATTCAATGACTGTGAGTTGAAGCCAAAGGCTGTCTAAATTTGAGAATATCACAGACATTTTGTATAGAATATTGGCAGGCACTTTTTGAACAACATCGCCAGGGCGAAAGCTCTTGGAACAAAGGACGTATTGTATTACGAGGACAAATGTTCTGTCATACATTACTTACTTCCATTCATATACGTATCATCGCTTTTGCAGTTCGCTCGACGTCGTAACATCGCCACAAAGAAGCTCACGGATACGAACTGTAATATTCTGCATCGTGTACAGAACGGTAACATGTTCGTTCATTTGCGTGAATTCGATATTGTTAAGTCTCCGCTTATGATTTAGAGTTGAAGATTGACGATTGTAAATCCAACTGTGACCGATATCGTAATATCGTAGTGACGTTTTCCGCGATACTTCTTGTCGCGCTCATGTATATTCAAGATACACTTTTCATTAAATTGCGTAATGCAACATGAATTGCACGCGCTATCTCGATATCTCAAGGTATCACGAGAAAAATTGTCACCCTCTCTCTTTTTTTTCTTATTCGCAGTATTCCGTATCGCGACATTTTCCGTTGAAGAAAAATAATTTCGTAGATGGTATTGGCCGTGTGTTCAGTGGGACCAAGTCGCACAGTACGTTCGTACGAATAACGAAATCGCGCCATCGATACGAGGTCGATTGCATTTCGCAGTCAACGACCTTCCCGAAGATTCAAGTCTCGCATAGCGAAACGTATTTGCTTCTGATCATGTGGGATTGTGTCGTTGAGTCGTACAAAGACGAGAAAAACAGAGAGAGAGAGAGAGAGAGAGAGAGAGAGAGAGAGAGGAGGATCTGAGAAGGAAGAAGGAATGTGTGGAAAGAGCGAAGAGTCATGCGAAGAGAAGATGGCAAGATGAGAAACGCGAAAATATGTCGGGTGCAGTTGCAGCTGCACGGCTTCACGGTGTACCACCGCAGCTGCGCCAAGAAGGCGGAGGCGAACAGAAAAGAGTAAGAGTCGGAATGAAAGAGCGCGTCGAGTCCCCTCACGTGCAAGAGCCCTCGTGCTCTTCAACTTGTGTGACCCAATTCTGTAACTTCTCGAGTTTAGGAAAACGTCGGGCGTAAAAATCGCATCTAGTTCGACTCCCGTACTTCCCATTACAACATCCCTCCGTCCCTTATCGTCGTATATTTGCGCGCGAGAAGGCAATCCCGACTTTTTAATTCGTCCCAATAGGAAAAGTAAGAATATTCGTGTGAACGGGAAAAGGAACATCCGGTAGAATAACGGGGATAATTTACCAGTCGGTTCTCCTACTCGTTGGAAAAAATTCTGTGGAAATAACGTGACATGTCAAAAACAGCAGGATGCGCGCACATACGATTACTGAAGAGTACTAGAAATTTATTCATTTTCATAGGGGAAAAGTTCTTTTGCCGTGTCACGTTGGTGAGGATCGCTAATTTCCTTGCGAAATTTTCCGGCAAATTACTGAATTCCAATTGCGGACTCTTGTGAGCGACGACGACGACGACGTAACTTCTCGAGTTATCGTGGATGCGGTCGTGAGATCTCATTCGCGGATGGACCATCTATTCCAATTACGTTAGAACGCGTTGTAATATCCCAGTGTTACATCGGAATACCGAGGGGGACTCCGAATGAAGCCAATTATATCTGTAATATTCGATTATGAATGGAATAAAACGCGCCATTTTACTCGCAACGACAGATGCAAATATATTATGCCATATTTCCGATCAAGAAAACAGAGATTTAATTAATTATTTAAACTTGATACTGAAATAGTGAAATGTTAAAATTTTTTGTAATTATTATAATAATTCTGTATTTCAGAAATAATAATATTAAGCAGTAATAATGTAGAGTTATTATGCAAACAATTCGCATGTTCACGTTTAATGAGACGTTATTTTTACTTACCAATGAATCTCTAACAGGTCTGCATCGGACGACAAAGGGAACGGGATACGCGCTAATTATCGCTACACAATTCATGGTGGGCTTCACTCGTTGTTCACATGATCGAATTTACAGAATACCGCGAGTACTTTTTTCCAATTAATGCATAATTACGGAGTACCTTTATTGAGGACGTTAAAATTAACGATATTAAAATTTAATAGCCGACCAAAGAAGACAGCATTTTTCTTCTAAAGTCCCAACTTTAAGAAATGTATTTACTTTCTTCTTTTCTTCTCTTCCCTTCGCACTTTCTACTTTGTTAACTTAGTTCTCGATACAACTGCGCATAAAACTTTTTAAAAGTACTATAAAATTTTTCCTTAAATTTAACGTCGCATAATGCATCGCAATCGATCGTACAGCAATGTCTCGCCATATTTCATGTTAAAGTGCATTGCGTATCTTAAATCTTTTCCGTGTAAAAATAGATAGCCTCGCGTAAGTACTAATGTTCGAACATTGCAACGTAAAAAAAATTAGTGATAATAAATGACTTTAATTAAGCGATTCAATCTTTTCGACGCGTGTCGCAATTAGTGACTGCCGATATAAGTCGAAATAAGCAGACATCGCGTTAATTTTTTAACGCATCTATAATTGATCAATTGCGTAATGGCAACGACATCGTGCATCAAGCTCGTAATTAGCGTATCCTGTAATTTAATTATTAATCGAAATGCGACGACACACGCGCTCACTGTTCTCCGCCAAGTGCGATCGACGTAGCGGAATATCACGCGCGTTATATCGACAGCTGGAAGGGAGGAAGTAAAGTAAAAAACCATTGGCCCGTATGAAACCCATCACCTGCATTCTGTCGGCATAAATAACTGATGTAACTAGTAATCCACTTTATGCGAACTAATTTTCGTAAAAGTACGATGAAATTCTGGTATCGTACGAATAAAAAGTAGAGATATTTGTTTTAACGAGATTTTATCGATTCGATTTATACGTCATTTTTCCAGATAAACAGCTTACATAAACCAAACATCGCGTAAAACGACTTTTTCCGTGATAGCTTCGTTTTGAGATGTGCATCCGTGCGTTCTTTATATTTTAGATATATCCTTGTAGTAAATATTTTTCTTGACTTTCTACCTGTTCCGACGTGTGCGATCAATAATATCATTTGATTTCAAATAAAGTCAAGCTTCTCGTGCTCTCTCGTCAGATTCTATTCCGAACGTCCAGGAACACGATTATAATGAAAACATGTTTGC
>Ga0157363_1001268_pt1 | contig 20912 bp, 13 predicted proteins | sample AttsexASBM1_FD_111477 | JGI IMG/M metagenome (GOLD analysis project Ga0157363, IMG submission 111477) | Fungus gardens microbial communities from leaf cutter ant in Ribeirão Preto, State of São Paulo, Brazil - Atta sexdens ASBM1 | ecosystem: Host-associated > Fungi > Mycelium > Unclassified ... | reverse complement strand
TGATTGGTTTAATATGTATAAGGAATAATCATTTTTTATTTAAAATATAATTTTAAAAATTTAATGTGATCACACTCGTTTTGTTGCAATTTACTTGTTAACTATTTAATTTTATGTAGGTATAGGCACTTACAGGACATTGTCCGTTTGCGTCACATTGCAAATCTTGCGATCCAATACTGTCGCAATCGCAATGCTTGCAACCTTCGCGACTGAATCCATATTGATAGGGTTCACAGGCATCGCAACGTTGACCCGTTACTCCAAGTCGACACTGACATTGTCCTGTTATTGGATCACAAGTACGATTGTAAGAACCTTCAAGATCGCAATTACAAGGTATGCAACCCTGCAATACAAAGATATAAATTTTTTATAAGACAAACAAATTAATTAAATTAACATGTTACTTGATAAGTAATTTTACAAATTTATTATATTAGTTATTATTATATTAAAATTGACTGTTTTTATTTTAATTAAGAGATTTTACCTCCCCACTCGCAATATGATAATAGCCTTCCTCGCATTTGTCACAATTGCGACCTATGACGTGCGGTTTGCAGGCACAATGTCCTGTTAATTGGTCGCAAGGTGCAACTCTTCCATCATCAAGTTCCAAAGTGCCCGGTGGATAACACTGACATAACTTACATCCATCTTCTTTGCGATCTGATAGCGCGTCTCCATAATATCCTAATATATAAAACATAATTAAATATATATTATATATTACAGAAATTATGTGAAAGAAATATTATATAATAGATTATAAAATAATTTTTAATTTATATTTACCAGCTAGACATTCCTCACAATGAAAGCCCGCTGTATTATTAACACATTTGAGACATTCTCCTGTTTCGTGATTACAATTTCTAACTGCATTTAAATCGATATTGTTGTTGCAATCGCAAGGACGGCAAGCGAGACCTTTTTCAGGATTTCCATAGTAACCATCGGAACACGTTTCACATCTAGGTCCTGTACAAGAACATTTCATATAATTTTTAATAAATTAAAAAAGAAAGAAGGAAAATAAAATGTATTATAATTAATTAAATTTTTCTTTTTTAATTATTTGAAATGTTAAAGTACTAGTATGTTTAAGTACTTAGAAAATGTGTTTATAAAAACTATGTATATGTTTACCAGTCCTGCCAATAGGACATTCGGAGCAGATGGGATCTGGATTGTTGCCCAGAAGAATGCAAGGTCCGTTATCGGGACAAGGACACGGTTTGCAATCGTCCGGGGTTCCTTTCAATGGATAACCATAGTATCCTCTACTACATAACTCGCAATTGCTTCCTGCAGTATTATGCTGACAGATACATTGCCCTAAAATATAGAAAAAAATATATTTAAAGTATTATTAAATATTTCAAAAGACACTTCAAAATATCTATATATTTATAAGAATTTATCACTTTTTCAGAAATTATTAGATCAGAACAAGCAAGAATTGCAATATACTCGAAAAATCATAAAATTTATTAAACAAATATAATTCGACAAAAACGCAACAATGAGTAAATCCGATTTTTTTTTAAGATTAAATAAAGTAATTTTTCTTCTGCAATTCAGTTTGATTTATTCTTTTTTTTAAGCCTATGATATAATAAAATTCAATTACCAGTCTCCGCCTCGCAAATATCAGCGTGCCCATTACAGTTGCAAGGAACACAAAGAGCAAAGGGACCGCCATTGGGAGGATCGTGGTGGAATCCGGGCGCGCACGACTCGCAAAACTGACCGACGTAGCCGTGAGGACACTGGCAATGTTCCACCCAATCGGCCGACTCGCCGGCTGCGCCGCGATGAGCCGTCTCTAATTTCACATCGTCCAAAAATCCTCGACCTTGATGAGTATAAGTTCCACGAATTTTTATGGCGGTCAAGTTTGACAGAATTGACATGAAGGCACGAGAAGATAATCGTGGTTGCCAACCATAGTTAACGTGCTCATGCAATTTAAACTTGTATTCTTGAGGCTACAAAGATGATCACATTAATGTAATATTACGAGAAAATAGTAAAAATAAAAACACTTACCGTAACAGTCGGTAAACGGTTGTTCTGGCCAAAGATCGGCTGTGTGATCTGCTCGCCGTTACCACCTTCTAAAATTACATCGCGCGCTGTAGGAGCTGGTCCAGCTTCCCCTATCCTCAATATGAACGATATGTGCTGATTATATGACGCTCGCTGGTCTCCCAGAAATTTATCGGGCGCGAGAAAATACACATTGTCACGGTCGAGCGCAGTAGCTGAGATCGTCTGCGTCAGTGCATCGTAATGCAATGGAATCGGATTACCGGCTACAGATGCGGACCAACGTTCATTTCCTCGCACAAACATACTCTCGATGAACAACTTCGAATAACCGGTTGCCGGTCGACAGACTGAGGAATGGCCGTAACAGAAACAGGGAGTACAGCCAAACTCGTTATCTACTGCCAGATTGAAGAATCCTGGACGACACCTAATCAATTTCGGCATTCGCGTTAATTTCGACTTTCGAGGAGTAAAACAAAGTCAACAGAGACTAATTTAAAAAATTAGATTCACAGAAGATAATAGAAAATTGATTCCAAACTGATCGAAGAATCGTTATTGAAATCGTTGTTAAGACATAATACGGAAGAAGTCCTATATAATCTGGCACAGATAGTACTTCAATTATTTTTCAATGATGATAATATAAACTAAAAGATCAAAAAACCGTAAATTCCTCATTTAAAACGATTAAGACATATCGAGAATCAATATATTAAAGTGCAAATTAATTAATTTAATATTCTTTTCCAAAGATTTGGTTGAATAACATAGCAGAACTAACTCTCTGCAGCGTTTTCCCTCGACGTTTTCCTTACAGACGCAAACTCCTGTGATAGTATCGCAGTTGGGAACATTATTCGCCGATCCTGCTAAACTACATTCGCATGAAGTACAGCCCTGCGAACCGAAATTATAAAAGTTGGCTGCACAACGATTGCATTTATCCCCTGTTACACCAGGTTTACATTGGCATTTACCCTCGCTATTACACTGCAAGCTTCTCGAACCTGTATTAAAAATATAATTCATTATACTTTTATTTATTACTTTATATTCATTTATTTATTTATTTATTCATTTATTTGATGGTAGTATTTATATATAGAGAAAATTATAATAAAATTAATTATAATAAAATTATAATAAAATTATAATTTTATCGAATATCAATTATCATAATTTGTATTATTTAATATTATTGTAGCATTATTACCAATTTCGTTACAGTTGCACGCAACGCAATAATTATCCTCAGGCCGTTGATAATAGTTTTCGCGACACCGCTCGCAATTGGCACCATCGCGATTTGCTCGACAATCTAAGCAATGACCTCCATGACCCGTTAGCTTATACAATTCCTTGTCGAAATAACATCTGTCCGAGTACCCGTTGCAGTTGCAAGCTACAAAAATTAATAAGTAGTCGAATTAATAGATTAATAATTGCAAAATTTTTAATTACGGGAAAAAAGGAAACATCGAGATCCGATTTTTCATTATCTGATTAACTTGTGGTTAATCTGATGTTTCATCCATGGGCTTCATCCATGATATTATAGATGAAGCTTATTGGATAAAATATCAAATTAATTACAAGTTACCAGATAAAATGGAACCTAAATATGTTCTGCTTCTTACAAGAATATTATTGCTATATTTAAACATTAAATATTAAAATTTATTATATTAGAATGAAAAAGAATAATGCAGGAAGAATGTTATGAATGTTAAGAATGAGATGTATCAACAAATAATGAATTTAATTATCTAATAATATTAATTATTTTTAATTATATTTATTTAATAATTATAATTTTAAATAATAATTTAATATTGAAGTTCAAAGTTGAAAAATTTATACAAAGATATCAATAAAAATTTTATTTAAAATGTTCATTTTTCTATAAATGTTCATTTAAAAATTTACATAATGCAATTACAAATAATTTTATACAAATGATATATTATAAATAATTAATTACTGGATCCTGAATACCGAGGGCGTATTTCATTCCGTGGCGTGCACAGCAGTATGCAATCCGCTATTAACAACGTGATCAATTTCATTTTTCCGATAAGAATATTCACAAAGGTCGATGCATTATAATTTATTTTATTGCTGCTTATTACTATAATTTAATAATTACAATTGTTTAATCATATACTTATATATTTAATTGCACTCGAGTCTAACTCGAATTGTTACTTCAACTGTTATACATCTTAAATCACTGTCACTTATATTTCATATGATTACAATTTAGAATACACTTCCTTGGATTGATCTCTAGATATTTTTCGAAAATCTATTTTTTATTATGTCTTTTATTAGGGATTTCGAGGATTTTGATTAGTGAACAGTTATAGTCTTTATCTTGGTACACCGAATGCAGACAAAAGTGCATTGAACGGCCGTGTACCTTCGCCACAAGTCGTGCATCCCCACTCAAGAGAGCGGCAGATGAACGTAAAAGGTAAAGCTGGTATCAGGTAATACTGGCGAAGGTGCAGTCGCTTATGGTCTTTGCAATGCGCAGCATGTTCCTCATTCGATACGGACAGCATTATACAGAGAAAAACCAAGTCCCTAATGCAGTTTCTCGTGCAGTTATTTCAGTAAAGCGAGTTATTTGCAAATAAAATTCTTAAACATTAAACTAAAAATAAAAAATCTTTTTTTTACATGTAATCAATTTTGGTAATTTTGATAATTTAATTGATTTCATTACGCGTAACACATTATATATCCATCAACATTTTGCAACAAAGATTTAGAAATACAAGGGCCAGTACAGTTTAACACATTTACATTCTATTATCTTCTTCCTACACAACTCTAGTTTGATTTTATTCCTTTTTTAAATTGATTTAGATTAAATTAACACAGTAACCTTTTAATTAAAATATTATTTGGATAATTATACGGAACTAAAAATAAAAAAATCAAGAACAGAATAATAATTAAAATTATAGCAAAGAATTTAAAAATAATTCTTAAAAATAATCTTTCTTTTCGTTATTTATTTAACTCAATAATATCTAAACTTTTGCTTTATGTATTTTAAATTCTCTCCTATAATTTGCTACAATTTAAATGAAATCATTGATTTTCCATGCTGTTTATATTAATTTTGATATTAAATACCAATTTTTCCAGATTCATTAAGAAATTGTGTGTGATGTGCAAAATTTGTTGCACATTGTTCTTAAAACTGTATTAAAATATGTATCCGATATTTATTGAATACTTACGTTTGCATTCGTGTGCATCGGTAGTTGTGGCACGGCCCCAAGGAGCGTTATTGTAAAAAGGCAGGCACTCATTGCAGTCTGGACCAGCGGTGTTGTGCTCGCATCTGCGAATAAATTTAGTTTTCTAATTAGGTATATTGTAATATTGCTTACAATTTTGTCAAAGATGACAATAAAATTACAAGAATATTTAGTAGTTTAAAGATCCTAATTTTATTTTTTTTAATATTAATTTATTAGAAATAAAATGTTTTATCATAATCTAATATTATGTTTAAATATTCCAATATTTAATTTGCGTTCATTAAGTATATTGTATGTCCCTGGATATATGCAGAAAGCAGTATCAGATCCGCCAAAACTTATAAAGACGATCGCAAGCATTACTAATAAACGAGCGCTTAATTTACCTTTGTTCATATCCTAATATTTCAAGAAGTATAAATCCAGAAATTATATTCTTAACATAATCTATATACTATTAAATATGTATGTGCAAAAAAATATTTTGGTATATGATATCAAAAAATTTTCAATATTAAAATTTGAATGAACTCTCGAATTTCAAAATCATGATTATACTTGTATTATGGACAAGTGAGAGTAAATAAAATTATTACTGGGCAGTAATTGATACGCCAAATTAACAAGTAACTTATATTAATTTTCTTACATTGAATATTTACAATCTTTCATATGTTTCGGCTTATTTCAAGCTATCTTCAGCAAAATACAATCATAATCGATGTGCGCAACTATGTTCGAATAAAAATGTCTGAAACGTACGAAGATGTAATATCAACGTAAGAAAATAAATACAAATTACTTGTTAATTTGACCCAATTATTGCGTAGTGATAATTTTTATTTACTCTCACTTGCCCGCGATAGAAGCATAATTATAGTTCTAAAAAATTTTCGTACATAGAAACTTTGAAAGCAATAAGAAAAGAGAAAAAGAAGGTAAATACCAAGAAGGTAGATATCAAATATCAAAGTATAATTGCACATGTACGTATATATATAAAAAATTGCTAAGAGATAGGACTTATTACCGGCAGACTCTGCGAGTTTTGCCATCGACACTAGTGCTGTTTACGCATTCTCCGGCGTGGCCATTGCAAGCGCATCTCGCACCGACTGCTATATCAGCTATCGCATAATAATAAGATTTCAGCACTTGCGCGTCGCCGAAAACCTCATCGCCGAACGTGTTCAATCTGTCTAGAGTAATTTTCAAATCTGATGCTTGCACCCATTCCTACAAAATAAATCGCGTCTCTTAAAACTCGTCAATATGATAAACATAAACAAACTACGAAAAACTTTTAATTTTATAATTAAAGAAGTTTCATTCTTTCAAATTATTTCTTTAAATTTTTTACTTTAAGTTTATTAAATTATTAATATATTCTTTAATCAACCATTTAAATTTTTTTATGGTTGATTATAACAATTCCCTCGTTAATGAATCAAAATAATTATTGAATCAAAATAATTTTAATGTAAAATATAAATTTTTACTATATATTACAAATAGAATTAAAGTTATAAGAATGTTATATACAAAGAATATATTGTTTTTAATTATATAATTGCCTGAAGTTCAGTGTTGGTTTCAAAATAATAGGCGGAAGGTCGGCCCTCCAAGGTCGAAAAGGCGACAGTGCCTTTAGTGAGTGGAGAGATGTCAGAGAATTCCGAGGTGCATAGTACGCGAGTGTCGTCACCGCGAATGGTCTCTTTTGATTCGGGCAGGTCGTACGTGTCCCGGCACGTCGCTGAATAAAATTGATAAGCCTCCCACGGCGACTTCTCATTTTTCCGCTTATAGATACCCCAGCTTTCCGGCCGAGGCGACTCGAACAGTACTCTGACGTATGTTATGTCAAATGTCTTTCCTAATTTAAAAATCAGAATATTATAAAACATAAATAAAAAGTATAATATAATAATAATAATAATAATAATAATAATAATAATAATAAACTTTATTGATGTGCCACTGAACATAAGTTTATAGACAAGAAACTCGAGCAGTACCCCAAAAAGCAGAAGCTGCTGTTTATACGTTTAGATTTTGATAAGAATTTTCTTGCGAAAATTGCACAACAATAAATAACGAGTTTCAGTATAATAGAGCAATAACACAGTAAATATGATAAGAATAAATATGATAAGAATAGAGGTATGAAAAAATGAAATGAAAATAAGATATGTAGATAATTATATATATATATATATATAATAAAATAATCTAAAATAAATAAAGTAATCTAAAAATATATAAATAGCAAATAAAAAATTAATCTTTATAGGACAGAAAAACCACTGTAGTGATACTGAAATAGTATATTTTAAAACAAAAAAAATAATGAATCATAACAAATCTTATTAATTAAAAATAACGCTGTAAGATTTCAAAAAATCGATTCTTGCGCTCTAAAAGTTAATCGAAATATATTATCTGTCATTTTTATTCAGGAATACTTCAATGACTAAGCTGTTAATTGAATTGAATTTAATTTATTGTGCACCCTTTGCGCACATATGTAGATAAGGCGATCCATCTAGTATAACTGCTTAAAATATCTAAATTGTTATAATAAAAATTCCTAAATTAAAATATTTTAACTAAGAATTTTTTTATAACAATATCTTCCAAACTAGATTTTAAATCAATTAGAAACGAGAAATTCATAATAATAAATTCGCTTTTAAAACTCATGAGAGCTCTTCTGTGATTTCTTCATCATCCTCTATACACTGTTATGATTTATCTCATCGCGCATACATCCTCATAGATAAGGAAGTAGGATGAGAGAAAAAGAGAGTATGTGTATGAACGAGAGAGTGAAAGAGAGACGTAGAAAAAAAAGAGAGAAAATATAAACCAGAAACTGAATGTCTCTCAATGAAGAGACATAGAGATCTTCTACAGGGTGTCCCGGATATTGCGATAAAAACGCACCTAGAGGGAGGGTGAGATTGACCTGGTTGGGATATTCCTCGTACATAGTGTCCGATTGCCACCAGGTAGCATTGTCATTATTGTCGTGATCAGTAAGGAAGGAGGCCGAGTGGTCGCCGTGTCGGCAAATTTCGCATGACTTCTTTTGCACGCCTGTCTGCTTACAGAATTCGATTGGACGATCCTCGCCGCATGTGTTTGTCGCCTCTATTAGCACGTTGAAAGCTGCATTTTCAAACGGCGGTATACATCTCTAAAACACGCCAACAGATACGCTAAATATTGCATATTTTTATTGTAGTTAGATAATTAAAAAATAAATTAAGTAAATGTTACATTAAAATTAAATAAAATAAAAAAATGTTTTAATGTAATATTATTTATTAATTTGCTTTTAAAAAATATTGTTCTACAATTATTTACGTTATATACGTTACATACGTTATATTCTGTTAAATTCTAATAAATAATAAATTCTTTATGATATGTTGTATTATTTTATATTTTTTTATATAACTTTGAGAGAAATTTATTACTATTTAAAACTTATTACTATTTAAAATTAAATTAAAATTAAAATTAGATAGTAATATATTTTGCGTTATAAATATTTTTGAATAATAAAATTTTTTATTATATTATATTAACATTTTCAATAGAAGGATACATTTATTATAAGCAGTCTCCTTTATTTTATAGATATAACGTGTAGATCAAATTTATTTCAAAGATTAATTAAATTAAAATAATGTACTGTTTCATCATATATATATTAAATATATTATTTTTAAATATACAATTATATATTATACATTATATAAATATACAATTATATATTACATAAATCTATATAAATATTAAATATATAAGAAATTTAATGAAGTGTAATATTCTCAATTCATAATCGCGATCTAAATAGGAAAGGAATCTATTTCTAATATAGAAGCTGTATCTCGCGGACTTCGCGAATGATATCTTGTCCATTTATATCGTGGTCCACACAATTTATCTGCGGGTTCAAGCAACTGGGGAATAACCCCATGATAACCTTAACATCCTCCCGAAATACGGAGCTACCAAATTGTACTGATTTAATTAAAGATGCGAAAAGTTGGACAATCACATTTAGGTATTCAAAAATGATATTTATATAGGATTTATTTGAAGAAATAAAATGTGTCACATAAAAATGTTAATAATACTTAAAACAATTCTTAATTGTTAATTCTAAAACAATAAGCATATCAAAAAACGAACGTAATAACATTACATAAAGCTGACATAATAATTAAGAATGATGTTAAAAAATATAAAACAAGATTTTTCATTATTCACGTTAAAAAAAATATATAAATATAAAATAAAAATATAAACAAAATATATTGAGATATATTAAATAGAAAAAAATGCGCATCTTCTAGGTGCATTTTAATGAAAAAAAAAATAAATAAAAGCAAAATTTTTCTAACAAATACATTGTTTATTTGTGTTACAATTTTATTAAATGAAATAACTTATCTATAACATTTTTCTTTTTTGAAAATTATTTCTACAATAATGAAGATTATATAGATTCTTCATTTTTTTAAAATTCAATGTGCATTAAATAACATAAACAATCGAAACGAACCTGCGGCCGGCCGTTCTCATCATAACACTTGTCCTCATTGCGATTTTTTGGCAGCTGCAGCCGACTGAACAGTTCCTCCGAAGGATCGGCCTCGGGATCGGCCAGAACGACGCAGCTTCCCACGAGCGACAGCAGGCCCCATATCCCAATCCCTTTCATTTTATCCCCGTGAGGTAAGAAAATTTCTGTCCGAACACTCGGCGAGACTCCTCTCGCTATTCACGAAACCGACCGACGTATTAGGGCTGTCTTTGAGGTTAGGCAACGCGTCCATCGACGAAGATCACCGCCGTCAAACGATCGTTATCGATCGTACATCTTTCATTAACCTTCCATAGATCGGATGCTGGACGACGCCAGACGACGCGCGAGCGGGCTTCGCCGTGGACCACCAACGAGTGTAACGGCACGACGCCGCTTGCACACGTCTACTTCCCGGCTCTCTCCTGCTCTCTTCTCGCATCGCCCCTTCCCAATTCCCGATCTCCTACGCCTGTTCTCAGTAATTCTCACAGTCCGCCTACGCAAACGTCGGATCGTGTCGATGTATATATGCTCACAGCATACTTAAATGCCTTGAGTAGGCAGTCTCTCGACACGCAAATCTGCACCGATTGTATACACTCCGATTATACGCATTGCATTTAAATATCTATGAATCTTGACCGTGTTTCCAACAGTTTCCGTCTCCATATCGGTATATATATATATATATATATATATATATATAGAGTGTGATCAATAGTCTTGATATTTACATTTATTAAGATTTTAAATTGAAATTTATAGATTTTTTATCATTTTCTATTTTACTCTTTTAATGAATTTCAATTTTTGATACATGAATAAGGAATTAGAATTTTGATTTCTGTAAAAAGTAATGCATAATTTATAAAATTTTATTATAGCGTAAATATTCCTTTAATATCTATCTTAATTTATACATTTAATAAATATAAATTTGTGCTCAATTCTTAATGTCTATAAATATATTCACAATAAATTCTTTTTGATAAACCTATAATAGAAAGTACATTACAATTTATAACACATATATATTTCTGTAAAATACATGATGATTTTCTTTTACGCATAATGAATCATTCGTGTTCTAGTTAATTTTCATCATTTTAATAAATATATAAGAATTATTAAATATGATTCTTATATATACATTACTTTAACATCTTTAGAAAGTATTTACAAACTTGTATATTAAAAAAAATTGCATGTAAATATTATAATTGATTACTTGATGTTATGACTGATTACTCTAGTTAAAAAAAAAGAAATGACACTCAAGTAAAATGACTCAATCGTATATACTAAGAGATATATTAAATATTTAGAAATATACATATAATATATATATGATATAATAAAAAAAATTAAAATTACACAAGTACATAAATACATAAATGTGAAAAATATAAAAAAATATTCAATGTATAAATTAATGAATTTGCATATTTTTTCTTATCAGATTATTCTTTACTATCTTTGGTATATTTTGATATATTTTAGTTATTTTACATAAAAATTATTGTTATTATTGTATAATTATTTTAGATTTATTAAATAATATATATACATATATATATATTACTAAATAAAAATAATTATTGAATAATTAAGTATTACTGTATCATACAATTTGTTCTAAGCATACTATCAATCAAAGTGTCTTTGAAGCTCTTTCAAATTTTTAAAAACATCTTCCCTTGGCACTTTACTCGCATCAAACTTATTATCATGCTTTATTAATAAAGCATTCCATCCGGCGTTTTTTGCTCCAAAATAATCATTATCTAATTTATCGCCGATATGCATCGCTTCTTGAGGTAATATTTCTTTTTCACTATGATATTGCATCAATCTTAGTGCTTCCTCAAATATTGACAAACTTGGTTTCTCCTTTCCAAAATCATACGAGGTCAAAACAAAGGTAAAATAGTGACGAATTCGAATATCTTTGAGAATTGATTCCAATCGTTGATCAAAATTCGAAATTATTCCTAAAACGATATTCTTCTTCTGCAAGGAGTCAAGTAAATCAATGGTACCAGGATATTTGTACCAACATTTACTAGTACTATAGCAGCTTATGAGATTGTCAGCGATCTAGAAAAGAAAATGATAAATGAAATCAAAAAATGAAATCAATTTTTGCATATAATAATTCAATAACAATATTGGAGTTTTAGCTTTATTATTAAATGATTTGTAATGATTGAGTAAAAGTTAAACACACACAGTCATTATAACAATAAAATGCCGTCAAATGGCTACGAATAAATAAATTTAAAAGACAGCTATCTGAAATAAAGATAAATTAATCGATAAAAAGACTTTTGATGTCAAATTAACAATATAAATAAAATAGAATGTAAGAGTCTGTTATAAAATTCGCACAAATAACAAATTTAAAAAGTTAAGAAATAAAAATCGACTGCAATTAAATTAAAATTGAAACAATAATCATAACATCGGCTGCTAGTTTGAGCCATCTTCAGATTTCATAAAAGAATACATAATCAAATAATTGTAGTGATAGAGAAAAAAGGAATGTTACAATAGATTATTATCATTAATATTACCTTATCTAACGTGTCTGTCGACACAGAGGCATGCTGCTCTTTAAACACATTATGTACGATTATTCTCCACCAGTTTTTCCATCCCAATCCGGTGTGCTTGCCGTATATAGGATGCTCCTTGCTAAGCTGAGCGAAATTGTTCTTGAAACTTCGCGCCAATTTTCTTGGTTCGATTAGTAAACCATGCTGGGAGCCGATTTTGATGTAATTTTCTTCAAGTTTGGTCATCAGCAATGTACCAGTCACATCGAAGGTTACGAGACGAGGTCGGATACGATTAATCATATTTCTAATAAGCTTTCGATGATTCTCAATTTCAAAGTAATTAGACACTTCGCAAAAGAACCAGTTCGTGACCGCAAAAATTATTACGCACGAACCGCACGAAAAATGAAAGCTGGGCGATAACGTCGACCTCTGATTTAGCGAGCAGTAAGTTGATTCAAACGATTGATCGCTATATTATCGACGGAATCATCAAGTGCGTATTAAAAAAATTCGGAGCCCTTTTCGATCAAATGCAGACTATCTCGATACATTTTGCTGATAAGAGCGATGAACTAGAAATTGATAAAATTCTATATTTTTAGGTATAAAAAATTAAACATATTAAACATATTAAAAGCTAATGTAATAACATCAGAACTGGGGTATGTATTTGAAATATTTTTATTTGAAAAATATTTTAAGACAATTGTATTTTGTATCTCAAGAGCATATGAAAATATCTTGTACTTCATGCATATAAAAGTATTTTGTAACTTTCAAACATTAAGTTTGACAATCAATCTTATTATTTAAATTACAAAATACAAAAAAACCTTTAATCTTTCGATTTTATGTAAATACTTTCATGTGCTCCGCGGAAATATAAAATACAAAATACACTTGTATTGCAAATAATATGTTTTAGATAAAAACATTTCAAATACATGCTCAGACCTGCATTACATAAAGCTGAGACTTAACACAATTAAAAATTAAGTCAAAAAATATTATATGCAAATATCTCACAAATGTTAAGTACAATCTAGTTATCAGTTGCCCTTTTTCTTTACGCAAAAACAGATTCAAAAAATATAATAACGGACTTGAAAGAGAATAGAGCTGCTCGCTTACAAATAAACTGATTTATTACAAAGTTGTACATGGATACAAGGTGGCGTATTTCTTTTCTTATTTTATAAAAAGGACCGATCGTCCCGTCCGTTGCACAACATTCCGGCCAAAATTCGAAAAGATGCTTTCGGCCTACCGAGAACCGACGAGATTATCGCTGACGAGCGCGATATAATAATGATAATTATTAATATCCCCCTATAAAAATGTACATAGTATGTATAATATCCCTAATTATACACAATGATTGGAATTATTTTATACATATATATATATACAAATGCACTGTATGGGCTGGTTTCACCAATGCCGATCAATCGCAATTGGTCGATTCTACTAAACAGCAAACGCAATTGGTCAGTCAACGGCCGATTAAACTAACTGACGTTAGTGAAACTGGCCCTATATATATGTAATAATAATAACCATTAACACGAGATAATAATCATATAATATATATGTATAATATAAATTTCTTGATCAAAAAATCCATTCGTATTTTATTTTATTAACATTTTTTCTTTCGTTAATATTTATTTTATTATTGACTTTATTTGTAAAAATTACATAAGAAAGACGAATGAATTTCTCGATCAACATAATATATTAATAATAATATATTAATTTTATAGCAGTCGTTGCTTATATTGTATCTAATCGCTATTAATATTTGCACAAATAAAAAATTAATCGTATAATCTCACCTCTATACACACACACGCACATTTAGAGATATTTATGTATTTATACAATACATACATATCATTGTAAAAAAAGTTTAACCGCTAAATACATTGGTCAGTCTCACAATCATTTTTAATATTTATGCAAAATTTCATTCTCAATCTTTCCCTAAATCTCTCACAAAAGCTTCCGGATTTTTGAAATTTGTAGAAATATCTCGAGTTGAAAGATATATTTATCCTAAATGGAAAATGCCAATGCCTTTTCTTATAATATGTATAAATGTATCTATTCAAAATTGTATAAATAACATTCTTACATTTTTTATCGTTATTTTACTTTTTTTTTAATTCCAAAATGTTATATTACTCTTTAGGTCCAAAAAATTTAATTATATAATCTAACTAAATATTTTATTTGAGAACAAATTTACAAGTTCAAATTCAATTTACACATACACAAATATAATTTTAATATTTATTAAATTTTAATATTTAAGGATTGCAAGATTTTAAATAAATTTAAAAAATTTATGAAAATTTAAAATAATTTCTAAGCGATTTCTAGTAAAATAATTTGAACATGAAAATCCTTGAATTTTATATGAAATGCTTGATTTATACAATTTACATCTCTTTATATATATATAAATCCATTATTTTTATACATTAATCATTAAATTTTACAATATAAAAGTAAAAAAGCAAATCCCGAAACTTTTGCAAAGACATGAGAAATATATAAATCACACCGCATGTATTTTTCATGGATCATTACTTGCTTAGATTATTATTGATTAAATAACACGCGAGAACACGCGCATCAATTTAATTACAATAAATATTTTATCATTACATACGTATTTTACCAATATTTATGTAGAAAATGCGTATCAAAACTTTTGTGAACACAATCTGGTTGTGTTTCTCTATTATTACGATAATCAGAATTTATTTATTATTTAACATTGCTAGTCTATATCATAATAGATTATTATTATTATTATTATTATTATTATGATAATAAGTAAATACATATACTAAAATACATTATTTATTCGAATTTATTTCAAATATATCAGTGTTTAAAACAAATCCGAATAAAATAGCTTTTATTTGTACAGATTTATCATTTAGTACATGTTATTTTACTTATATATTATAATAATAATTGTAATATTATTTCATGTGTCCAGATTGATCTGAAAATTTTCTGATTAAGAAATGCAAATAAAAAATATGCTCGGAATTTTTCGAACATGATACAACTAGATGCGAAAAATTCTTTTTCCGGCGACAATAACGCCATTATGTTGCGTGTGTTCTCGCGAATATCAATTATGCAAAAAAAAAAGAATGGATCTTGCTATCTCAAGATGTCAATAATTTCTCGATGTAGTAATAATTTGTACAAATTCACGAATGATGTCTCGGCGATATCAATATCAACGGATCACTGACAAGGAGTAAATTATGGAAGATTTTTTTCTATTAATATAATTAACAAAATTGATAAGAGAAATAGTTTTTCAGAATTTTCAGAAGTCAAAAACATAATATGTAAATAACATTTTTATAATAATTTTCAAATACACAAACCGTAACTTTTAATTAAAACTGTTTTTTAAAATACATACTATAAAATTATAAAAGTTCATTTTTTACTGTAAAGCTACATATATTACACAGAAATCTTACATCTGCTTATAATTTGCGATTTCAATTTTGCCGTATTAAAAGAACATTCTTTATTTAAATAACTTCATTGATTTTTCACTCCTTTTACAGTTGTCTCCGCGATATATACAATTTTAATTTTATTGTATTTTTGTATCATTTGTGTTTTGTATTTCTTTTCCTGTATTATATCTTATGTTGTATTGTAAATTTTTGTGTACTTGTTTCATGCACTTGTATATTTATACAATATCATATATCTTTATATATATATATATATATATATCCTCTGATAAATAAAATTTGAATTTACAGTCTAATCATTTTTCTCCATTTCTCTAAAACTGGAGTATTTTCTTAAATATATTCGAATATTTTTGTTATATTGATACGCCATTTATCACACCACATTTGAATATGAAAACATTTTGCAATTTCTTTAAATTTAATATCGTTGATGAAATTTGCTTGAATATTTAAAAAATTAACTAATTGATATCAATTAATTAATATCGGTATCATCAATATGTTAATGACGTTTAAAAGTATTAATTAATACCAATTTAGTAGCTAATAATTGATACTAACTGATCACTTAAGGACATGAGAAATAAATAATTTTCACGATATATTGCCAGTCATTGTTATTTCATCTCGTTATTTCATCGATAACTGCATTTATTTTCTGGCAGTGTAAAAAAATCACGAAGTAAAGATCACTGATCCATATAAAAATATATATGCATATGATGTACATGTATAAATTTACATAAAAAAGGAATATTATATTTAGTAATGAAGATAAGTCGACTTATGAAATAAATAAATAAGAGAAACTAATGTTTTGTAACCTAGACGGAATCATAGTCACTCGCTTTCTGAGTTTTGTGTCGAGTTTTTTAGTTTCATAAATACATTAAATGCTAAATTTAATTCAAATATAAATTTAGATTTAAATATTTATAACAAATATTTAATACTAAATTCAATTTAAATATAAATTTGTATTATATACTCTTTCTTTCTATTTAATCATCCAGCTTCGATCATCGTATATATTAACTACGATAAATCATAATAAGAGAATATAATAATAATTGTCAGTATTGTATATCTCACAATAAAGAGAAATGATAGAGATCATACAAGAAATGTACAAATGTGATCTATCGCAGGAAAAGGCGGTTAGCGTTATCCTTCAATAGATCGGACTTTTCGATGTTTGATTATGAAAAAACTGTTATCGCTTCCTGTTATGATATTATACGATTGTCGATGAGTTTTCGCAAGTCCGATGGGCAATTTAAACGAGCTTTTTTTTATTTTCATAATTTAATAATTTAAATCTCAATATATAATTTTATTTAATTTTATTAAATTTTATTTGATTTCTTTTAATATTCTGATCTTTATTTGTTTATTAAATTCAAAATGAGATTACTCTTTTGGGTTCACCAATAGTAACCTCTAAATTTAAATAATTTTGATTATCATACTCGAAAGAATTTTACAATTCTAGGTTTCGAATTCTTATATAATATAGAAGGAATAATATAGAAGATGACTCGCTTAGCGCTGGACGGGTTCGACAATATCTATTGCACATTTCATACTTTTTAATTATGTCAAATCCAACTTTTAAGCCAAGAGTCATTATGTTTGTCTTCCTTTTTCGAAATATAATGATTTATAAATCCGTGGTTCTTTACATAAAGATAACAAAAATATACTACATTCTTAAGTATTGTTTTATAGTATCGAATATGCGTATCACATATTTTTAAAAATGATTCTATAAGATAGAATCTTTGATATATGTTGGAATTTACGGATTCACGCTCGGTTTAATTGATCTTTAACATTACAGATTCTTGATTCCACGGATACATAAATCCTGCTTTTAATAAATCTTAAGTCAATCGTTCTTTTTTTCGAATTCTGTTTTCTTCTCTTTTTTTGTGCATTAGTAAGAATGGAAAAAATCATGAAAACAACCCATAACAGTTGCGGCTTGTTCTCAGCAGGTACTCAGCTTGTACATTTTTTAGCCCGTTTTTTCTTCGTGTACTTAGCGCTAAAGAGAATAGTCGAAAAAGATTAAACAACTTGTATCAAACAACCATTTCCGACTATCTTTAAAATTTATGTTCCTCGATTTTTATATGGGCTCAAAACACTAGCAGAATATTTTATTTTTTATAAATTTTATAATTGATTTGGAATCGGTTTTTTACTTTCATTAGAGAAAAATCCGATTCCAAATTGATAAGAGCTCCATTAACATGAAAACAGTCGCGATCAATCGTGAACGTCCCATATAAAATGAGAATTAAACAAACTTTACGCTAAACGTACAATCGAAGCATGCCCATCTCTTTGTTAACTAGGAACTAACAGTTTTTACTTATTTATTCTTCCCTCTCTTCCTTGTTCTCTCTTTCTATATAGAAACGTTTCTGAATATAAGTATCATATTCTTTAAAATTATCTGTAAACAAAGATTCGCTGGTCCAGTTTGCCAATCAGATTGCCACTTTCAATTCTTCTATCTAGATCTTTCATTTTTTTACTAATACTGTCTAAATACAAACTAAAAACAGACTTTATCCATAGTCCCGCTGTACAATTGTTTGCATTTCTTTATTGCTATCGTCCTGGGTCGTCAGTGTGACTACTATTAATTAATTTACGTCATGGAGCATGATCAGGAAGAAAAAGCAAGAATTTCCGCTTTCATCTCTCTTGCTTTCTCTTTTTTTTTCTTGGACCCAGACGAGAATCGATTGGCAGCTTGGAACTTATACAAGGTGTCTCGCAACAACCATCAGATATCACTTCAAAAAAATCTTTTTTTTTGTAAATTCAATGTTTTCTCTCGATAAAAGTGTTAAAATCTTAATTTTGTATTCAATGTATCTTCGTTGAATCAACTACTAAATCGTTACACATGAAATCTTGCTTTTTTGTCTAAGAATATTAAAACTTTAAAAATTTATAGAACGTTTCATAAAAAGTTTCAGATCTTTAACATGTAACTATTTAATATATCTGATTTCAATTAGAAAATTTTATAAAAGTATTGATGTTTCATTAATTTATTATGACTTTTTTGACACTATCTTTGGTTGTTTCAGCACACCCTACATACATCTCCCCTTAAGCGGTGGCACTTGACGTGTAAGAAAAGCGAGTACGTAAACCGCCAGCTCGGACCGCTATTCGATATAAGAAATCTGAGCGTCTCTTACTTTACAATATCATCACAGAACTTTGATGTGTGTTTATATTGCTTAATATAAGACTTAAAAATTATCGGCTCGAGAAATGGCGGTTTACGTCAGTCCATCGCTATGATTAATTCTAATTATTCTTAGCATAATAAATTGCATCCAAATGGTATTAAAACCTTCGAGGTGAAGGTTTGAAACCTTTCAGAGCCACTTTGCTGCCCGGGGATAGTGCACTTAATTAACTTCAGCTTATACCTATTCGTATATACAGGGTGATAGTGTTATACTGCAATAAATTACTGTATCTTGTGCGAGATGTACTAATTTCAAAAAAAATGTTTTCAATAAAAAGAAATTGTATGGATTTTTAGGGATATGTTTTGAACATATTCTGATGCACGGTCTCACTTTCAAGAGAAAAACTTTTCATTATCATCATTAAGTATTCCTTTTGTATTTTGACGCAAAACATTTCCCGTAAAATCCCTAATAAAAATTCTTTTCTAAGGTAATAACATTATTATTTAATTATCCTCTGTATTAACAATTTGTAATAATATAATGAAAAATAATATTTAAACAATAAATAAAGCAGGATTAACAATGTGTAGTAATATAATGAAAAAATAATTTAAACAATAAACAGGATTTTAAAAATCCTCCTCTATTACAGAATTAAAATTCGAATATTCTCCACGAGGAAAAATCGTCTCTAAATTGAAACTCAAAAGATATTTTAAGATTTAAAAGAATTGAAATAAATATTGCAAGAATCAAAAAATCAAAAGTTTGCTTTATATATCGTAGAAATATAAAATTTGAAATTCTCGCCAAAGGAAAGTTCGCTATATTGAAAATTCTATAGAAAATTGCAATTAAAAAATTATCTAAGACACCCTGTATATGTTATGTACATATTTATGCGTGTGTGTCATAAGTAAAGGAATAAATTAACCCTCTATAAAGGGCCGACATTAATTGGAGACCGATTGAAGTGATTGATTAGTAACGGTGACAGATTGTAAGGTTTTGCAACTCGATAACTGATCGAGTTCTATAGGTCTCACAGCTTCCTCTATCATTTTCATATCTGCCTGAACTTGAACATTCTTCGCTATTTTGCTCTCACCCTGATTGGAGGACTCATCGTAACCAGAATCGGATGAAGAGTCACTATCTGTCTTTGTTTGTTTCGAACTCGTTTCTGAACTTGATGGCGATTCAACGCTATGAATAGGACTGATGGATGCAGAACTATGAGTGGGACTGGCAACTGTTAAAGAAGAAAGAAGTTGCCGCCTGGCAAGATTTACGCAAGGTTTCAGGCTAGATGGATACATTATAATCTCACCATTGGCGCCTCTGAAAATGCTGCCACAGCAAATAATTTCTCTGTATAAAACAAAAGAAATATCATATATTAAATGCAAATTAAGATATGTACAATATAAAAAATATTTAAGATAAGTATCTTCAATGAAAGAAATACATATTCATAGTAAACATATAAAAATTGAGAAATATACAAATATGTAATAGAAGTAGTTATTGAGTCATCTCTAATTTTTAGGTCTTATAAAAGTTGTTTTCCTACAAAATTTTTTTTAATTTATTTAAAATACTTAATTTTTGTAAAGAATTCTTAGTTCTTAAAGTTAATTTTCAAAATTCTTAGGATTTATGAAATTTTTTTC
>Ga0157363_1001267_pt1 | contig 20916 bp, 10 predicted proteins | sample AttsexASBM1_FD_111477 | JGI IMG/M metagenome (GOLD analysis project Ga0157363, IMG submission 111477) | Fungus gardens microbial communities from leaf cutter ant in Ribeirão Preto, State of São Paulo, Brazil - Atta sexdens ASBM1 | ecosystem: Host-associated > Fungi > Mycelium > Unclassified ... | reverse complement strand
TTAATTTCAATTTAAATTACTCTTCACCCTTTTTTAGTTCTAAGAATTAGAAGATAAAAGTAACTTAAATCGACATTGTAATTAATCTATATTTGATAAAAAAGAGTATTAGTAATTTTGATAAAATTTAATTAATTTTGAAAAAAATATTAGATATGAGAAGCAATCGCTAAGACTTCTTAGACTGCAATATGATTACTTTTCCATCGAAATTGTATAATAAAGAATTGTAGTTACCCAGTAATCTCTGTGAGCCAAGAAAGTCTATTAAGCTTCTCATTTATTTTCTACCGACCGACCATTACAAGTGAAACTATAGTGATGCTCTGAACATTGTGATTATCTAGACATAATCCGCGACATAATGGAGATGTTTAGGAGTATATTACCAGACTTAGTGAGCCATAAGCGAACCTAATTACTACATAAATTGCTAAAACATCGCAATTATGCGCGAATAATAAGCAGTTAAGCCGAAACCAGTTCATTTTGGCGCCAATAACAATCGCCCTATGCTCAATCCTTTTTTTCTTGATTTTTCTTTAGATTAAATTCTTAAGTGATGTTTCATCAGAATTTATCAATTTCCTTTTCATATTTATTTGTCTGAGTACTATAATCCATAAAATTATAAAATTTAATATCATAAATTTTTTGATATTCAAAGAACAATGTCAATAAGAAAATGAGTAGGGGAGAGTGAGGGAACTATAAAATCTAAATCCCGTATCATGCTACACACATTGGAGGAAAGGAATTGTGAAACAGAGATTAGAATTCGATAATTGGCTGATTAAAATCTAATTTTCAATTTGCAATCCCAAATTTCCAATGCGTAGCGTAACATAGACTTAAGAGAAAAGTTACAGCCGACGATTATACATCAATTAATAGAAGTCTATTTAACAGATGCTTCATTTTAAACTGGACAATAATTAACATTCATATATTATTAATTATAATTATAAATTTGAATAAAAAACAAAACCCTTGCTATTCGAAATTATCCGCCATCATAAGGCAATAGTTGTTTATTTTTTATTTAAAATTATAATTAATATTAATAATATTAATGTTAATAATTATTATAAAGTCAATGTCCTTTAAATAAGGATTTTTACATTGATAAATAATCGTTAGAATTATTTAACTTTTTTCTTAGTATCCATAATTTCTCTATTTTTTCCCCTATATCAAAGTCATCAAAAACATATTGTATAACGATCATATTTATCTTAAATGATGTGTACGTTCTATAACTACGTGTTTACTATCACATATTATAGTGAAGTATAAGCGTATATCGAACTATCACTATCATGAAAAGTTATCATTGTAATAGTACCGTTCATGTTTGCCCCATGCTTGCAATTTCTTATCCTATCAATGCGTTCATTTTTTTGTAGATATATGTTCATTTCTACCATAGATTAATTTTAATCTCAGTTTAATTTATAACTCTTTATCCTTTTCTAATTTTTAGAAAAAAAAAATGAAAAGTTAAACCAAGAGTATAAAGTTGATTTACAGTAGTAGAACGGTATAATAAACAATATAATAATTTACAATTTTTCTTAAGATATGCATCGTATGTGCATGCAAGGGATACGAATGTGGCGCTTATTTTATAGAGGCGCGTCGGCGCCTTTCTTCTCGTAAGGAACTAGTGGCGCAGAGTTGGGCGTGAATCGAAGTCTCCTTTTCTTTTCTGCCCTTCTAACAAAAGAGTCTAGCCGGATCGCGTGCTTTTAGCAAGAATGAATACATATGGCCTTCTTCGAGTAAATGGCCACGTGTGGCGACTCACTATGTTTACATGCATACAAAAAGTCGCCTAAACACGCACGAAAACTTAATTTAACATTGATCTTAATACAGAATAAGTTTATTACAAAATTGTAATTATATTTTGTTTTCATGAAAATATATTTTTTAAATTTTTTAAATTTTTAGTCAAACTTGACTTTTAAACGCCTTTTTGATATATTCAATTTTTTTAGTGCTTTTCTAACGCTTTTTCCATTTATTTTTTATTAATAAAGATATATATATGTATTTGCTTGATACCGTTATTATATTTCTTAATGCCTGATATTTTGATTTAAGAAAGTTTATTTACAATATATTCATTTTTATGGAATTTATAAGTAATCAAATTTGGTTGGATGTTATACATCAATTCCCATAGTGAGAGTCAAAGAAAATTTTTTATTTTTTACCAATTAAAAACACAAAAACAAAATTTCTTATTCTATTAATGAAATTTTGCTTTTGTGTCTTTAATTGGCATATAATAATATTAATAGACTTTATATTTAAGATATAAATTATACATTAAAAATTATCTAAATAATCATAATAATATCTAAAAAAATCGTTAATCAAACTAAAAAAAAACTAAATTTAAGTCGATATTATTTTAAAAAATGAATTTCAAGAAATATTCTCTGGGAGAAAGAGGCAATCGTTTTGGGACACTCTGTATATTATGTCGGCAAGCAATATGAGATAAAAGGCAGCATAACAGAAAACGAAAAAAACAAACTGGAATTTGGAGGCACAATAACCGAGTAACAACCCTTGCCAAGTGGAATATCGGGGATTAAAATACGAGGAAGTAAAGTTCGGGGAGAGAACCGGGAAGAATTCCAATTCAGATAACATACCTCTGACATCGACGATACGTGCTGAATTTTCCTCGACCGAGCAAAGCCTGTCTATAATGTCTGGAATTTACAGACAGAGAGTATAAGGGGGCGACCGCGGCGATACCGAAATGACTCCACCATATCCGCGAATGGGAGCAAAGGACGTTTATTACATTACCCGTAACGTGGGAAAAACAATATAAAGTATATTGCACTGCAGTGTAGATACGCACAGTATACGCTAGTATTTACTGTAGCAACATTTTTTTCAATATTCAGTCGAGTCTGATAGTAACCTCATGAGTTTACAATCGATAAGACATCAGGAGGAGAAAACGACGGTGGCAAAAACAGCAAAATAATACAAAGAAAAAATGAGAGCATTTCACAACTAATTTTTCATGTAACTTTTTTTTCTTATACGATAAAGAAGGTTAAGATCAGTCACACTTTTGGATGTTATAAATAATACATATATATTCTTTTATTAAATCAATTTATTCTAGATCTAATTGCGAGCCGACAACATTCGGATTCAACACGATCATTCAAATGGTAATAATCCTCTCTACATTAAATTAGAAAAAAAATAAGAAATTTATCTTTTTTTTCTATCAAAAAGATATATACGTGTATTATATATAAATATAAAAATTAAAGTATCATATATTATATTATTAGATGCAATAAAAATTCTAATCTATTTGTATGTGTGAAATTAAAATAAAATTTATCTGAACTGAGTATGCTTTAACATTACATAGCAGATTAATATATTGACTATTGAATATTATACACATATTAACAATAATATATTAATATAAATTAATGTATTATTGTTAATATATATATATATATATATATATATATATATATATATAATATTATCAACATCTTGAAAAAATATACTTATTAAATTACCATTATAAACAATATATTCGAAAGATAATTCTCTCTGTAACAAACAAGAAATTGATATTATCCAATTAATATAGCCGATATTGATTTTATTGTATAATTAATTTCATTTTTATTATTCGCTTACTCAATAACGCGCTCATCTGTACGAGGTGTGTGCCAACTGCCATCGTACCGGAGAATAAAATCTGAGGTAGGTAGCCACGAGGCACGGACGTGGCTTTCTTCGGAGAAGGCGGCTCTTCTTAGCTCAGTCATAACTAACCGAGGCTTGAGCATCGTACGCCTCCTTCACCTCCTTCTCCACCTTCTCAGTGCCTCGTACCTTCGCCGCGCTAAGGCTGTAAACATTTTGGCACCGCGATGCAAGAACAATAATTTAGTAGGCTCACGGGGACCGCTCGTTGCAGCGCGGGGTCCCTTTTGCCGGCATGACGATCGACCGCGGATGTACAAGACGTATACAAGGGGTGCTTGTAACGTGCCGCGAAACGCGCGCGCCACACGACGTTGAGTTGTCGATTTTTGCGAAATGGCGCGTCTCCGGCCGCCGGGGAGGTCGTTGACTGGCCGATTCTCACCGGGAAGGCGTAAGGCTATTCGGGCAGGACGATAATTAGCAGTAAATCATGAGGGGATGCGTGCGCGTACAGCACGTGGCCCTCGTACTCCGTAAAACACAAGGGTGGCGAAATTATAATAATCGCGCCGCAAGAGAAATGTCAGAGTCGTGCATTTAAATCTTAACAGGCGAGTCGTTCGTTGAAGATATATTGCCAATTTTCCTTGATCACTCTTTGCTTCTCAAAGAATCTAATATTGGAAAATCTAATCGAATATAAATTGTGAAGAAAATAAATAGTATTTGTATACATAGTCCAGAAAAAGAAAAATGTTGAGATAAATATACACTTCATTATAAACAAAATTTTAATAAATATTTGTTTGAATAGTTTTAAATAAATAGTACTTACTAAAATGTAAAAATATATTATTTGCTACAAAAACCATTAATTTAATTTAATTCATACTTTATTGATTAAATACTTCTAAGTAAATATTTACTGTAAGCAAATGTTTACTTAGTATTATTATTCAAAGAGATACGTACAAAGATTTAGTAATTTTTTTTCAATGTGTAAATAAATATATGCTATCATAATATGAATACGGAGCAAATGCTGTATTTTTCAATGTAAAGAGTAAGAATAAAATTTAGCGAGCACTTTCAAAATTTCCGAAAACGCACATTATTGTTGTGCTTTCCACGACATATACTTCAAATTAGAACACAATAGTATTGATATTTTACCATATCCACACTCACCCACACACACACACACACACACACACACGCACACACACACACGCACGCACGCACGCACACATACACACACACATATGTGAGATAACTTTCCCTATATATAAGCTATAATCAAGGTTTATGGAAGTGAGAAATACAATAAATTTTATTGAACATTCAAGGACGCTAATACTCGAGAAACATGTACTTGCACAGAGTCTACACTTGAGACTTTTTATTCTATCATAACATGATAATTTCAAACAAATGAACGTCTCCATAACAGTTCGTTTCAATCTAAACACGATAAAATATTCAAAATATTATACGAGTGGTATAATTAATATCTGTGTAAAACATTTCTCTCCTGATAAGCTATGTCTATCAGATAAATTTTGATATTGTACAGTAATTATTGCAAATGTGATAAATTGGGATTACCGTCCGTCAAAGACAAACAGAATAAAATCAAAATGAAATTAGATCAGTATGGCTCGTCGCGCGCTATCGATCTCCAATTTAATTAACACTAAAAGGAAATAAATGATTTCCTATTAATTGCGCTATAACAAAACCACTTATGATCGTCGAGACCGCAAAGGGAACAGCGGCGAAAAGGAAGAAAAAACGTTCGGTAGAACCGCAGGCTTGATGCAGGTAGGCATATACGCGCATCCATATGTCTGAACATTATGGGAGACCCTGTATAAGCTAGCGGTGCGTTATTATTTTTAAGACTGCGTGGATTGAATTTTTATAGGGCTGTTGGCATACGCTTAGCGGGCCAGTGGTGCTCAAATTGCAATGGCCTTACCGAATTTTACGACGTCATTAACGAGGCCTCAAGAAGTTTGAACACCATTGACAACGTAACGAGACTCACGGGCAACCCCGTGTTAGCATATGAATACCGGGGTAGTGAGGCCGCGAGGCTCAGACCAATAAAAAGAAATAGGGAAAGGAGAGGGCGCCACGGCGGATCGGTTTCGTATAATAAGCCCTTCCATTGGTGCTGAAGGGTGTTAACGTTCCCGTAAAAAAAGGGTGGAGTATTCACCCTATAGTCCATGATCTCAGTGCAAGAATTATTCGACGCTGAGTTTACAGTTCTGTAGTAAGCGCGAAATATTTCAATTCATATTGATTTTCGTTGCATTAAAAATGATCTATATGTGTAATCCGAGAGTAATTATTTTTTTTATATAAACAATCACCTAATCACTATTATTAACAATATATTGTATATTATTAATTGATTTTTTCGATTTATTAGTATTCAAAAATATTATCGATTTAATTACATGGATTTAATTACCATTTTCTGAAAAAAATAAGTAGAAACCAAATCAATGTTAAACAAAATAAGCTTATTATAATTTTTAAAAAAATAAATAACTTCTAAAAACAATATTTCTAAAAATGAAAATTAATATAACGTTTTTATTAATATAACATTTTTTATTGCGGATTTTCAACGGAATTACATTATTTAAAGGTTCATAAAAAAATTATTTTTAAACAATTTTAAAAATATTCACATAAAACAACAATATTTTACAATTCACATTATTTCGCCACTGAGGTATAAAAATCCCAAATGATTATTCCCTAGTTAATTAATAATAAATGTAAAGCAAATGTCGACTACAAAGAAATTAGAAGATTGTTTATATTCATAAATAAACGCCTATTATCCAACTTATGAAAAAAGCTTATCTATAAATATGATTCATATTCCAAATTACATTGTAATTAATAACATTCAACATTATTTTTTAAAGCAAAATTAAGTTCTCTTTTACTATCTATTAGAGACAATAAACTCGTGACACTAATCGGTTCATTCAAAAAGTCCATCTAGGTAATGACTCAGTATAGATTAGTCATTCCATCATAGGCCATTACACTGTAGGTCAAAGTTCATAGGGGTCACGGCCATCTTAATTGACACATTTAGATATCGCCTATCATCATGTTTTCTGATCCTCTCTAAACTGTCCGAGAGCTCTCGAAAGACTCGATCAGTTATTCTTTTCAACCATTACTCTGCCGTAACACAGAAAGAAATTAAAGCTAAAAATACTAAGGAAAAGATACGCATCTATCGAATAAATCAAGATATTACTTGAATAAACATATTTTGTTAATTAGCCTAACAAGCGTTTCATAAAATGTGATTAACGACATGTTTTTTCAACTAAAGAACGAGCAGTGAATAATTAGGAGCTGTCGTCGTTAATTCAACTTGTAATAAAATGCATTGTAAAGCAGCCAGATATCAACAAAAATTTCGTCAATTTTTATCGTTTTATATTTAGCCATAAATTATATGCGCGGGCAGCTGCTTCCCATACCTGGAGCACGGTCATAATCATTTCTCAGGAATGTGTGATTGATTTAAACCGTGAAAGGGTTGGCCCGACGACTGGAGAGAATAGGTAGAAAGGGAGAGTGAAAGGGTGATTCGGAATTTCGGGCGCGCGGATGTGCACGCAGCGCGAGTCGAAAGAAAAAAAGGAAAGAGCACGCGATGCGCGTTGTAAACGCCATACCGCCGCGCCGCTGCTGTCGGGACACGAAATATACAGCAAAAACTAGGACACGTTCCACGGGAACGTGAGGCGAGGAAGAAGAATACTGAGAAGAGAGCGACGGAAGAAGGAGGACGAAAATTATGGAGAGCGGACTCCGCTGTAATAACATCAGCGGGTCTTAATGGAGGCATCAGCCGATACTTGTGGCACAATTTCACGGGGTTTACGATGGCGTATATCAGGGGCCCCGCCGAGCGGATCAGCCCCCGGGGGATCCACATATGTCCCACTGAGACATTCGTAATCCCTTGTCTTCGTCCCATTCGTTGATCTCCTTAATCATCCCTCCTTGTCGGTCCCCCTTTTCGTCGAATACTTCCCCCTATTCTTGCGACCCCATATGTTTTCGTTCACCTTGTTTCGAACAGTAACGACGTTCTAGAGGTGTTTTTGATACATCCGTAAAAGTTATGAGGGTGCCATGAGTTCAACTTACGAATGTTTCAACATTTTGAGAAATCAGACAACAATAACTCGCTATTCATATGAGCTTTCATATCATAATATTTTCACTTTTTAATTATATGTTTCGTTACATTTAAGAAGTATTTCAAATTACTTATTCAAAATTAAAAATAAATAGTATTTATAGCTCCAAAAAAAATCATATTATTTACTCAAATAGAAATTTGAATTTAGTTACTGAGAGTAATATTGAAATTGCAGAAACATATCTATTTGTATCTATTAGTTTTTTGATAGACCATAGGCGATGTAAGTTTGTATAAATATACGAGGATATATACGATTCGCACATCTATCTATAAACCGAGCGCTCTGGGGTGTCCTGACATTTTTTTCCAGTGCGATCCCCACAGATGCATTTTTTATGACTTCGCAGACAAATAATTTACATCCCGATCGAATAGCTGCTCTCTCAAACTCCCCTCGTGAAAGTGACGAATGTCGCTTGGCAGACGCATGTAATGCTATTCAAAGTCGTTCTATCTTGCATTTCACTCTCCTGCGATTTTCTTCTCGGTGATGATTACGATATCAATCTCGCCGACACAATAAACAAGGATATGCTCAATATCGATTTACTGAAGCAAATATAACCAATGACTCTTATGCTTCTTGTCCTTTCAAGGAAACAATGTTTTTCGTAAAATAAAAAAATTATGCAAATTATAAAGCAAGAATGGAAGTTATCATTAAAAAATGATTTAACGAATAAAAAATAAAAATGAAATAAAAATAAAAATAAATAAACGTATAATATAAAATAAAAAAATATATAAGAGAAAAATAACTAGTACTAATTAATCGATATCGATTGATATTACTGCATAACTTGAATCATGACGAAAAGATAATATTTAGAATTAAGAGTGATGTAACAATGACATTAGATAACTCCTATTATGAAATATCAATCATAAATTATCAATTTACTGTGATAATACAAAGACAGTTTCGATAACAACAAAATATTCTAGGCTAGGACCCAAGAATACTAACTTAGTGACGTATCGAAATACATTAAGTCAACACTAACCAATTAAGAAGTGCCGACCCAACTCGATATAAGAGATACGATCCAATGAGTGGGAGGGTCTGCTTTGAGAGAGCCAAGCAGGTGATGGGTACCATTGTCTCGAGTCACTAAGGCTACAACCGCGGTCTATAATTTCGTCGAGATGGCCGATAGCGTCGATGAAACGCCGATTGAGATCGATATGTGCCCGTGAGGACATGTACGCTGACAGTTTGACCCCGCTGCGGTAGAATCGAATTGAGAGAGGTCAAGATCTTCTGGACAAATGCCACAGGCATGTACGCGATGAGGGAAGCGAGGGCATTCATCCCGACAGCAACGTCGGCTACTATTACAGGAAAAATCCGTAAATTCTGAGTCAGCGGCCATATTAGTTTCGAGAATTAGATTTCATTTCCAGATTGCTGTGTAAGCTAAAAATTAAAATCGCGAATAACTACATTAATTTCTTCAAATATTACAGATTTTATTCTAATTTTTCAAACGTATACTAGTACTGTTTGATAACTGTTCGCAATTATATTCAATATTAATTTAAGTTTCATTGTAAATTAAAAAATAAAGAAAAAAGTAATTCTATTTCTTTCTCTTAAGGAAATAATAATTCTTAATTTTATTATTTTAATATATATTTTTTTTATTTTTAATAATTTAGCCTAACAATTAGTAGTATAAAAGCGTAATTAGAACATTCTATAAACTATAAACACGTAAATAATAAAATATTTTGTATTCTTTTGCAGCTATCTGACATATTGTGAAGTTCTCAGTAATCTAATGCAGTGCATCACGATCGATATGGGAGCGAAACCCACTGAGAAGAAAAAGCTTTGAAAGACAAGGCAAAAAGTTGTGGCAGACGGGTTTACGATTTCGTCTTGTCATTGTCTAGCATTCGTCTTAAGGTAATTTGTAATTTTTTCGATTTCAAATGGTTGCTTGTACATGATATCATCGATATCCTCGTATACATATCATATAAATCTTATATAATTATATATTTGTGAACAACTAAAAAAAATCGCAGGCCATATTCTTCAATTAAACAATTAACGTAACAATTAACATAAATTAACTTTTTAATAAGTTAACGCATAAAATATGTAAGTAACTGTAAAAATTTAATTATAAAATTGTTGTTTAGCAATTCCTTTAATCACATTAATTAATCTTATATTGTTTTATATTACTTGTTTTATATTACTTGTTTTTTAGGATGTTTTTTAGGAAATCGCGAACTCTTTGTAAGACAATGAAAAAATTTTATAGATTTTAATTTATACATCAAGAATATCGAAAATAAGAAATAAAATTGAAATAAATAATAAATGTTTTGAAAATGCATTGCAACGCAATGCGATTTCAACTATGTCAAGATCTCAAAGCAGATTCCATTCGACCGAGAGTGAATCCAATACAAGGCGCGCCTGAAATACTTCCAATGATCGATGTCTCATCACCAAACGTTCGTAGGAGATCAGGTTGTCAAGCGATTATAGGACATCATGTAGGCTTACGGGGAAGAGAGCATAGAATGGTACGGAACCACAGGTCCTGTTTTTTAAGGACAGCCGGTATCGCGACGGTCTCTATTAATCACCGCTCGATGACGGGTACTTGCTCGGTTTCTCACGAGTTCGATTCATCGAACTTGCATTTCGTAGTCCGATGTTGAGCCTCGCATTCTGTTATCGAGACCTGAGACTACTTCGGGCCTCCTTTGATTGGATGGCGCTACCGCCGTGAGGTTTCTCACGGGACGAGGCGGGATCGAAAATTGATATAATGAGACAGATTATCCAATTGAAAGTTATATCTCCTTAGTGTTGGGATTGACGGCGTCGGCCAACGATGATCAATTACATGTCGATATCAACTTCGCTTTTTATCATTGTCGAATATTATTAGTATTATCAATAATAAATGCACTTGCCGTCACTTCTCACTTGCTGATCTGTCAACGAATCTTTATTAAAATTCCGTCGATATATTCGTCCAGCACGACAACAGCAAAAGACACTTTATACAATAATTACTATCGCAAATGATGATTCATGTAATTCGCTATAATCTTACAGCTATTATGTTGCATGCCGAGAGAAAGCAAAATGAAGTAATGATAGATGGTTTCTCGCATGATGCCGACTCCCACGAAAATACGAGATTTAATTTATAATTTCGGAAGTACTGTAAGAGGAACCGACTGTCAGGACGTCGCTCTGGGATACAGCCTGTCACCCCTTCGGACAAGTAACCCCTACGACAGACACGGACACATATGATAGTGATACGATGCGTGCACACACGCACGAGCTTCAAGCTAACCCATGACCCATGTCCCATCGACTGGCAGGCATGAGAGAGTCTCGTATGGGGCTACGAATTAAATTTCACAGCTCGTGAACAAACGTCAACTTTGTCGGATATATTAGACCGCCGACATCTTTCTTTCTAAGAATTAGCCATTTCGTCATTGATTTCTATATTAATTAAGTTGTTAAGTATACAACGAATATTATTGCTCGATATATGTTAATCGCACCCAAATTGCAACGTGGATTTTTTTCTAGATGAATCATAGCAAAGAGAAGAGACTGCCTCGACCCTGTAGAAATGCAGGGGCTTTTTCGGCATTGTCTTAAGTTTCAAGTTCCACCTTTTGGAACTGGGCCCGCGGCAAATATGATGAGGGCAAGAGGATACACGTAAGATACCACTGGAACCGCGATATGAAGAGAGAAGCGGTGGGAGGGAAAAGAGAGAGGGAGGATCCCACATCGGAAGACCCTGTCGAGTGTCGTATTATTTCAGGTTTGCATACGTTTCGTGTTTCAGCCCATTATACTCACAAGGCCCACTGCTGTTCCTCTCTTTTTTCCTCTCTCAGCGCCAAAGTGCTCACGCGTTCAAAGGCATACTCGTCGTTGCCCGAAAAGATTCCCGAGGGACATAAAAGGAGAACCGTAGGGTCAGAGATGGAAAGGACGAAGCAGCGATTGAGGAGAAGGCGCGATAGGAGGAGAAGAACAGTCTCCTGGTCACGGATATCTATCGCGAATCATAATATGCTGTTATTAACGTGTTGCGGTTATCAGCCCGAAATATGTTATTGCCTTTATCGATAAAGCTATCGACGGCGTCGCGGCGGCGAAAAAGGCCGCCGAGAGAATCGACCGCGCGTGCAACTCTACACCGAATTCATGAGGGGTCTTCGTTTTCCTCCTCAAAAGAAATTAAAGGCAAAACGATCGTGAAGATTGCGAAGGACACGCTGGAGACCCGCCTGTCGTTGGAGTGCGACCAGTTTGGCTGCCTATCGTACATTCCAATCGACAGAAAACCCGACGGACAAATGCGCGAAACAACTTCGTAAACGCATATCTACTCTTTCGTCGCGTCTTGGTTTCTCATTTCCAGATCTCTCGCCTTACATTTTTCCTCTTCTTCTATATTCATTTGCAAATGTGATTTTCCAACCAGAAGCAAACTCGAGATAATTTTGCTTCTCTCGTTCGTTATTTAGTAGCAAAGATAATGAACCTAGGAAAGTTATTTTCTGCCGGTAGTTAAGCGATTTTATAATCCTTCTATGTATAGCAAAATATTACGAGAGATAACAAAGGGGCAATTTTTCACATTATCTATATGAATTTCTGTATAGATCGTTTTTTTCTTCCTATCGTAGAGGCCGCGTCACAATATGATCTAATTACAAAATATTATTTCCACGCAAGCAGATCGTGCGATAGGTAATCGCGGGAGCGACTGCATACGTCCAGCTTTAACAGAGAAGATCGTGATAGAAGGGACCGAGAATAGGGTGGCATCGTTACACGCTAACACGATTACCGGACGCCGAACGTTTCCGAGGCGCGGTTCGCCTACAACACCCTACTCTACAAGCCCATGTCCGAGGCTCAGGATGACATAGGGTTATTGCCGCATCACTGGCTACTATCTGCTCTCGGGCATCAGCCCGTAATTGTTACAAATCGCCGGACGTCCTCGCAAACATTGATCCACCCTAAGTCCAGAAGTCGTTACCGAAAAAGGGCAGATCGCGCTAAGCAAAACTCTTATCTGGAAACATAAAGCTTAAGAAACGGTATAATTGATACAAAAGTGGCTCCTTAATATATTTATAATTAGATGTAATAATTTGAATGCTATGGTGGTTGAATGCATTATTGAAACTATAAACACAATACAGATATTGCCTATAATAATTACGATGTGATATTTTAACAATAAGATTATATCATTATTACATATATTAATATAAGACATATTATAAGAAAATAAAATAATAAAAAAGAGTAAGAAATTAATTTCAATTTTTCCAAAATATTGACAATTGAGATTTATTATTTATGACATATGGATTTATCAGATATGTGTGTAACATAAGATGTGTAATGTAAGACGTTATTGTAAATCAAATCTCTTCTTGCAATGTAAGTTAAAATAATAAACTATTTCATTTCAACAACTGAAATTTAATTATTGCTTTAGTGACTAATAAATAAAAAAACACCTGAGAAAAAAAAATTAAAATTTGCTTATTTCCGAAAATAACAAAAGGATATGGCATATACATATTTTGTAGAAACACACGTGATACACATTTATTTTATATGCTGAATGATGAAAACAAAACAAACAATGAGGTAAATTCACTTTAGGTCTAAGCCAACTAGTTAATGACATTGTTCTTGTATCAAGAGCTGATAATCAACTTACTAATTGGATTCCATTCGCAATGTGTGAAGTTTACTCCGTGTAAGTCTATCTCTTCAGAATAAGCTGAACTCTAGTACGCTCGATTCACAATTCAGTTATTATTTTTTGTCATAAAGTTAGCTGAGGACATGAGCGTGAAACTATATCTCGTATAATCGTATCTTAAATGTGCATATAAGCTTTTCCTGCGCGCATAGCGAAATCCAGTTGACAGGTCAAGTAATCGCCACTACAGAGGCGATTATATTAAACTCATTAAAATGACCGCGAGGGAAGAAAACGAAGAGAGTCCTTTTAAACTATTACCATAGCATAGTAATAAAGAGGTGTTGTGTCATCGTTGCCATTACTACTTGGTAACGGGCGAAACTTAACGCGCGTGTAAAGAACCATGCGTGCAAGGGAGAGATAAAGCCAAAGATATCGGCGACGTAAAAGCGCATTGGGATGATCGAGTGAAGCTGAACAGAAGTACGGTCCTAATTCCATTAGCATGAAACGGATATAAAGATACGTCAGATTATAATAAATATCATTGGCCATGTGATACTGAATACGTGCACAAAATAAATGGTTTTGAAGTATCTAAAAATTTAATTTATAGATATATAGTCAAATTTAGTTAGATTAAACTATCAAAATAATTAAGTAAAAAACTAAAAAATATAGTAAGCAATATTTAAAAAATTATTGAAACTTTAGCAATCAATTTGAGCATCTTACATAATTATTTTAATCTAATAATTATTTGAGATCTATATCTAGCTAAATTTTTAGATACTTCAAGCAAAACCGCTTTTCCATGCATTATTGTTATTATTATGACTGCCGCCACTAATCGGATGAGATTCGCGACATCACCTAAAGAGTTCCAAACGCATGGATTTTATCATTAATACCATCGATATAATCACTGGTAACGGGTATCACTAACGCGACACAACCTGTATTAAATTTGTGAGAAGATATTTATAATGTAATTGGTAACGTAGTTTGCGTCTCTCAAGTGCTCTTCTCCGGCTTGTCGAATTTCTCGATGGGCGACGATAGGATTACGTTACTTCAGAACTCTCGCTCGATGTATCCATACACATATATGAATGGTACTTCGTGTCGTTCAATACTTCGATCGTCGGCTACCTCTTCTCGCGCGAAACTTGCGAGACTGGAGTACCGGTTCCCGTCTCGCAGATCTTATCGGGCGCCGCCACACTGCTTCTACCTTCGCGATTGTAAAACAGATGCTCCCGGTTGTGCTGCTACTATCGATAGGTGTCGTACCACGCCTGACGTGTAATTCTGTCAGAAGCCACACGAATGGCGTGTGATATCTCTTTTCAACGCGAAGAATATACGGAAGAAATTTTAATGGAATCCGCAACCTGTCTCGAACAAGCGATAAGACACGCTTCGACGGCGTATTTCTCTTGAAAGTTCGCGATACATCGTGAATGCAAAATTAGTCCAATTAATTTATACATCTTTTTAAAGTGGGGAATATTTAATCTGAGCATGTAAATCGTTCGACGTTTTGATCAAAAATTTCGTAAAATGGCAGTCTGGAATACAGTATTTTCCTATTCGAAACCGCTAACAAAGTGTCGTAAACAACACCTACGCATTTCGATGTGCTCTTTTTAATTCTTTTTCCTTCAATTTTAAACTATTCTTATTTTATTAATACTTATGATACTATTTCGTCTTAAAATAATCACGAAAAAATATATAAGTTTGTATTTTAATATCTTTTCGATAAATAAATCACAACATAAACTATAAAATATAATATGCAAGTACAATTATAATTGAATTAAATAAACTGTTTCATATATATAGAGCTTAAAATTATGTATAGAGCCTTCTCTTCCTATAAAGTATATTTATAAGCATATTTATAATCTAATTAATTTTGGGATATAATCTGGAGTAATTATATGACTTACAAAGATAATTAGTGATCAAATTTTGAATGTATACGGGATTAAAAGTGCAATAATTATAATCTAATTATAAATCAAAAATTAATAAACGTGTTGAGTTTTATTCTTAATATAGAAATATTGAGTGCTCTCGATCTCTCTGCACTGTTGATGTTCACAGCCTAAGTATCTTAATTTGCATAACAGATATTCGTATATACACGAACAAAATCTGTATTGCAATGTATCCATGATCAAGTCTACTCATATAACGTTAGTAAAAGGAAAAACACGAAAGATGGGCCTTGTACGATTTCGAAATACGTATATGTTTAATGGCACGCTTAAAGGACCTGAAAAGGCGAGAACGGAATGCGGAGACGTTGCTCATTAACCATCGAGTGACTTCAATCAGATTATAGAAGCTGTCCCAGCAAGGCAGCTTGTTTGGCTCGTCTGATTGGCCGACACTCTTCGCAAGACGCACATGAGAACTTTATCCTAAGCATTTCATCAGAGACGGCGCTCACACGTTATTCGGGTGATTTTATTATTTAACACCTTAAACATCAACATGCCGTCATCATGCAGAGCTGCTCAACGAACGGTTTTTACACATAGAATATTTTACCTCACTTCAGAATACATTTAGAAGCTTGAAGATGCAAAAAAAGATATCGATATCTTCAAGAGATAGTATCTTTACTCTCTTTTGATATCACAATTTGAAATAAAATATGTATTTCCTAATATATTTCTACATATATCAAATTCTTTTTGTAACCGATGTTTTCATTTAAAACGATATGACTAATAATAAATCGGTATAATTTAAATCTTTCGATGCTCTATATATATTTTGTCACATATATAGAGTAATATCGAAGGATATTTACACATAATAAGGTATTGTGAAAAATGTCGCATAAAAATGAAAATCTTAAAAGTTTTTTTTCAATCGAAACAATATACATTAAGGAATATAATAATTAAAATGTATATAGTTTTATTAATAAAAACGTATCCACTAAAATAGTTCTTCTACAAAAATTCTATGAATATAAAGTTGTTTAATGCTTGACACATAACTCAATAGAACATCCTAAATCATAACAACACGTCGATGACTGTCAGCCTTCATTTTAACGACAGACACTTATCGATAATATGAGAAGAGTTGCGAAGAGGTGGATCCATAAATCTACCCAGTTATCGGCAGGTAGCACGCACAGTTTAGCTACGTTACGTTTATGACAAATTAATAGACTACCTGTTCTCTCTTGGTGACCGCGCGTGATCGCGCGTGACTATCACTTCTAACTTCGCCGGATTTAACAGCGTTTTAATGCATCAGCGTGTCGTGACGTCCGGCGTGATTGTAGGGATTATCTCGGCGCTCGCTGCCCCACGGGCCATAAAGTGGCTCTCTCTCTCTTCGTCGTGAGTTTACGGCTCTGTCACGCCGCTAACACACCGTAATGCCCGATAATCCTCACGCGTTGTCATACCTACGCTCCCATAAGCGCAACACCGATCGGCGGTATTACGCACAGGTGCACCACCATGATCTTGAAGTGGTATCTTGAGGAAAGACGAAGCGAAGCATTTATCGTAGATACAACATTGGCTTAGGATCATTCTGGAATCAACGTCATCTCGTACATCACAGACTTCGCCAACTAACGGAATTTTACGGAATTTTGCAATAATTTGGACTTAACATGTTGTTTGATTGAAATAAACTTGAAATACACTGTGAGTCTGCGATCAATGCAGCATTCGACAAAGTTCCTCCATTCTAGCTTAAGATCATTCCGTCAATCGATGTCAGTGTACATCACAGACGATTGCAAGTAAATGATTTTATAACGTGAACTTTGACTCAACTAGCGCATCGATCAGAATTAATCATGTGCATCTATATAGAAATGTGATTTAATACAGTTAATGTTGTCTATTAATAAAATGTATTTTTAAAGATTTTTCGTCAAATGATTTATATTAAATAAAATATTAATTTTCTTATATAAGGAATTAATTCTTTCAAATATATCGCATAATCTGAGCAAGTATTATGTAATGAAAAAATATTATGTGAAGAAGCTATGTAAAAATCAAGGAACAAGAAGCATACCATTAATATCTTACCATTAATTTGTAGCTATTTATAAATATAAGGCTGAAAGAGTCAATGAATATAGTTCGTAACAAGTTGTTACAATGAACATACCGTAATCTCTCTGGATCAGTTTTAGGCATATCGATTCATCAGGTAGGTCTTTATAGCCGGTCTCGCCGTTCGTATATCAAATTAGTGAGACTACGTCGGATGCGAGAAGCATACGCATGTAAGCGAAACGATGATAAAAGGAACAAGGACGTCGAAGACGAGGAGAAAGCATCCATGTGAGATGTGGCTAGAAAGTGTGGTACGAAAGAGGGTGAGTTCGAGTGAAGAAGCGAGAATCGATCAATCGAGGCCGAGTGACAGGCAACCGGTGGTATCACGGGCATCGACATGACGACAAGTGCCTCGTACACTGTTTTCAGTTACCTACATGCCTTGAAGGACAACTTTGTCCCGATGACATAGCTGTAATCAAAACACAGAAGGCAAATATTATAGTCTTGCGCGACGATAGCTTTATATTATTCTCATTGCATTAGCAACAGAAAATACGCAAGTAAAATAAAATATCAATTTTTTTGCGTTTAAACCGACAAATTTCATTAAACCTAGAGATAGTCACTTGGAGTATTTTATATCTCAGTGGCAAAAAAATGTAAACTTTTATAAAATATTATTTTGTATGAATATTGTTTAATATATTTTCTTTCTTTTTTATTTTTTAAAACTATTTTTTAAAAACCTTTAAATATATAATTCTATCAAGAATCTATCAGTAAAAAGCATTATATTATTATAATTAAAATCTTTATTTTTTTTTAATACTATATATAAGCTATTTAACACGTTTATTCCATTTAATATTTGTTTAATTTCTACTTTTTTCAAAAAATCGTAATTAAATCCATAATATTCTTAAGTACTAATAATAATAAATCACTACTACTAATAATAATAATAAATAATAAAAATAATAAATCGGAAATCAATAATATACAATATATTGTTAATAATAGAAATTTTAATTAAAATGTAAAAATAATCCAGGTGATCACTTACGTAAAGAAAATCAGATGCTCGGGTTAAATACGATTAAAATAAATGTACTTCTATATCGTAATCTAACTAAGTGAGATTTCATCAATCAAATGAGACGGTTGACGCAATCGAGTGTGTTACATTATAACTGCATTAGGTATTGCAACACGCGGTTGCTTCAAAGAAAATCATCTATCAGCCGAAAGAATATCTTATGTACATAACATACATTAGAAGATACTTGTACTCTTGCATAAGTTGAGCTAGATAAACGTGAAAAAGATACCGCAAATGGATTTTCGGAAAGCCGTTATAATGCATGAAAAACGGAATGAATTTCTGTTCAAACGCCAAACGAATTGCGAAGATAATACATGTTAATCGCGGTAAATTGAGACCGCAATTATTCGACGGCAATTATTCCGAAGCGCAATGCTGCATAAGATCTGCCGTTATTCCTGCAAAGAGGCGGTTACAAGATAGACCGCGAGCAGATGGATTAATGTAAAGACGCACGACCCTAACAAGCGAATTATCTCCGAGATATATTGTGCCGCTTCACGGGTGGTTAACTCCGCGTGAACAGCTCCCAGGATAGAGAGAGAGAGAGAGAGAGAGAGAGAGGCGATTTGTGCAGTTGAAGAGAGAGTTGGAGGAGAATAAGAAAATAGAAAGCGAGAGAAAATGAGACACAAAAAGTGAGAAAGAAGAATAACAGAGGAAATAAGAGAGACGAGAGAAATTCGCCGTGGAAGAGAAAGAAAAAGAAAAAATGAAAGAAAGAGAAACGGAGAAAGATCAGCTAACTTCCAAGTTGAGATGAGACTGCGGCTTGCCTCCTTCCGTCTCACTCCATGATAATGCCTTGTAAGCTCTACTAATCTGCTTACCGGTCGTCTCTCCTGATTTACCGAGATGTTTTCATTGTCTTTGCTGACTTAACAACGAACCATAAAAATCCTCCAACTAACTCTCTTTTCTACACGATCTGTCTGTATCTAAGCGTCGATGTGCTTCTTATAAGAACACTCTGATTTTCCAACGCGCATCGACATTTCGTTTCCAGACTGCCACTCTCCTCTTTCTTTGGATAACAGCTTCATATGTGATCGTAATCGTATTATAAACGCCATTATGAAATTATGGATTAAAAATCATTGTCTTTGCATTTTGTTCAGTGATATATAGAAAAAAAACCATCCATCCTTAAATCATACATTATATGTATATATATATATATATATATATTAGCAAATTAATAAATTAAATAATAAAATAAATCATGTTTGATAACGTTAATCCTTAATCCATATTTCTTGCGATATATTTGGCAGATAATCGAAGTTCTAATTGCAAAAGAAAAATCCCACTGACGGCGAGTTTAGTGAACTCTTCTCGACGGTGAGCTTCTCAGAGACTGAAAGAGAAGACCAGAAGAGTTCGAAATCCGTCGTCGGCAAGCGCCGACTTTTTCTTGGAAGAATAATATTTTCTTACGACGCGGGGAGAAAGGAAAGCATTCTCTCCTTCTCCCGAAACTACCGCGCGGCGATCAATGGTGGAAGTGAATCCGCCCGCGAGTCTCCGCGATGAATTTTTCCGCGGCACGCACCGACGAGCACGGGATTTAATGGTGGGTACATTGCACCACGGACATAAATTCCGCGATCAAAGTGCATCGCGTCGTATCGAGGCGAACTTTAAGGATTTTATGTGATTAAGTTCTTCGCCGTCACTGTCCCCACCCTTTATCCGCTCTAGCTCCTTCTAACTATTTTCGTTCCTTGAACGCGATCTTTTCCTCTGCTGCAAAAATTTTCCCTTTTCCCTTCATTCCCGCACTCCGTTCGCATGACTTTTTCCTCATCTATGGATTCTTGCGCATCTTCCTGCATCGATTGTACTCCCTCCACTGCTTCTGGAGCGCACGCCGCTCTTTTCCTTTCCCGGTCCGGTCGGATGCGATGCGTTGGATACCACCGCTTTATCGAGTTCGACTCGGGTACGGACGACAAATCGTCCAAGTTTTAAGTATTTTCAAAAAGAATTCCTGCGAAAATATCTCCGTCGCGTTCCCCAGTAACGGCAACGCGCGTAGTGCCGGTGGAACGAGAAAGATCGAAAGAGCCG
>Ga0157363_1001266_pt1 | contig 20924 bp, 11 predicted proteins | sample AttsexASBM1_FD_111477 | JGI IMG/M metagenome (GOLD analysis project Ga0157363, IMG submission 111477) | Fungus gardens microbial communities from leaf cutter ant in Ribeirão Preto, State of São Paulo, Brazil - Atta sexdens ASBM1 | ecosystem: Host-associated > Fungi > Mycelium > Unclassified ... | reverse complement strand
TGAAGTGATCACCACCATTGCCATTGTGGTCGGCATTACGCTGGCCAACGTATTCCAGCCAGGTAGCGGCATTGATATGTCTACGCTGGTAACGGTGGACATCTCTAAATACGAAGCCACAACGGAAGCGGTACAGGGGGCGCCTCACGGCCTGGTGACCACCATTCTGTCGCTGATCCCGCAGAACATTTTCGCCTCGCTGGTGAAGGGCGACATGCTGCCGATTATCTTCTTCTCGGTGCTGTTTGGTATGGGCTTGTCAGCGCTGCCTTCAGAACATCGTGATCCGCTGGTGACCGTGTTCCGTTCAGTGTCTGAAACCATGTTTAAAGTGACGCACATGATCATGCGTTATGCACCAGTCGGTGTGTTTGCGCTGATTGCGGTCACTATCGCCAACTTTGGTTTTGCCTCGCTCTATCCGCTGGCCAAGCTGGTGCTACTGGTGTACGTAGCGATTCTGTTCTTTGCCTTCGTGGTGCTGGGAACGGTCGCGCGCATGTGTAAACTGCGTATTACCACGCTGATGCGCATCCTGAAAGATGAGCTGATTCTGGCCTATTCCACCTCCAGTTCAGAAACCGTGCTGCCACGCATCATGCAGAAGATGGAAGCCTACGGTGCGCCGAAAGCCATCACCAGCTTCGTGGTGCCGACCGGTTACTCATTCAACCTCGATGGTTCAACGCTGTATCAGAGCATCGCGGCGATCTTTATCGCGCAGCTGTACGGTATCGACCTGTCGCTGACCGATGAAATCATTCTGGTGCTGACGCTGATGGTGACCTCGAAAGGGATTGCTGGCGTGCCGGGCGTCTCCTTCGTAGTGCTGCTGGCAACGCTGGGCAGCGTGGGTATTCCACTGGAAGGCCTGGCGTTTATCGCCGGTGTGGACCGCATCATGGACATGGCGCGTACTGCGCTGAATGTGATCGGTAATGCGCTGGCGGTGCTGGTGATTGCACGCTGGGAAAACCAGTTCGACACCAGGCAGGCCGAAGCCTACGAGCTGGAACTGCGCACACAGAAAGCCAGTTAAGGCCATCAGCCTTAACGAAATGACGACTTCAGCTGCGTAATGCACCTTGATGCGTAGTTAACGAAACCCGCCATCCGGCGGGTTTTTTTATGCCTGCCTCTGCAAAAAGTACAAAAACATGATGACCGAACAGGAATTAACAATTCAAAATAGTATATAGTTTTTCGAATAAATTATTCTTTTACAGGAGTGCGTGATGCAGATCGACCTGAGCCAGATGATCACCGAAGGGCGTAACCCAGCGAGCCAAAACATTGACGAGCTACCCACCGAAGCGATGTTGCGCGTCATTAATGATGAAGACAAAAAAGTGGCACTGGCAGTGGAAGCGATTGTGCCGCAGATTGCGCAGGTGGTGGATGCGATTACTGCAGCCTTCAGTAAAGGCGGGCGCCTCATTTATTGCGGAGCGGGCACGTCGGGCCGCCTCGGTATTCTCGATGCCAGCGAGTGCCCACCGACTTTTGGCACGCCGCGCTCGCAGGTCGTCGGTTTAATTGCTGGCGGCCACACCGCGATTTTGCAGGCGGTGGAGAACGCGGAAGATAACGTAGAACAGGGCGCACAGGATTTAAAGGACATCGATTTCAACGCTAATGATGTACTGGTGGGGATTGCCGCCAGTGGCCGTACACCCTATGTATTGGGCGCGTTAGCCTATGCGAAACAGCAGGGCGCATTTAGCGCGGCGTTAACCTGCAATCCTAACAGCCCAATGTCACAGGCTGCGGATGTGGCACTCACCCCGGTAGTGGGGCCAGAAGTGGTCACCGGTTCTTCGCGTATGAAAGCCGGTACGGCACAAAAGCTGGTGCTCAATATGCTGACCACCGGCGCGATGATCCGCAGTGGCAAGGTGTACGGCAACCTGATGGTGGATGTCGAAGCCACTAACCAAAAACTGGTGCAGCGCCAAATCAACATCGTCAAACAGGCCACTGACTGCGACGATGCCACCGCGCAGCAGGCGCTGAACGCGTGTCACGGTCACTGCAAAACGGCGATTGTGATGGTGCTGGCAGGATTGGATGCCAGCGAGGCCCAGGCGCTGCTGAAGCAAAACAGCGGCTTTATCCGTAACGCGTTGCGTGACGCAGGAGCGCAATAATGGCTGCCATCACCGAAGGATTACTGCGCGATATTCTGCAAGCGGTGGGAGGCGCACATAACATTGTGCAGTGCGGCAATTGCATGACGCGTCTGCGCCTGACGCTCGCGGATGCCACATTAGTCGATCATGCCCAACTGAAAACGCTGCCCGGCGTATTGGGGGTGATCGACAGTGATGCGCAGCTGCAAATCGTACTGGGGCCCGGCAAAGCGCAAACCGCCGCTGAGAAAATGCAGGGATTACTGGATAGCGATGAAACGGAAAAACCGCAGGATCTCAGCACTATTGCTGCTGCCCAAAAGCAGCAGATGAAAGCGAAGCAAACCAGCGCGCTGCATCGTTTTCTCTCCTGCTTCGCCACCATCTTCACGCCATTGATTCCCGGCTTTATTGGTGCCGGTTTGCTGTTGGGATTTGCCACACTGATTGAGCAGATTTTCCACCTCAACCAGCCCGGTGAACATGCGCAGTGGCTGCTGGATACCGTGGCCTACATGAAAGTGTTCGGCAAGGGGCTGTTCACCTTCCTGAGCATCCTCATTGGTTATAACGCGCAGAAAGCCTTTGGTGGCACTGGCGTGAACGGTGCCATTATCGCTTCACTGTTTGTGCTCGGTTATATGCCAAAAGCCACCGTGGGTTATTACAGCGGAATGTCAGATTTCTTTGGCATGGCGATTGACCCGCGCGGCAATATTATCGGCGTATTATTGGCGGCGATATTCGGTGCGTGGATTGAGAAACAACTGCGTAAAATTATCCCCGATAATCTCGACATGATTTTAACATCGTTACTCACGTTATTAATTACCGGCGCCATCACCTTTATGGTGATTATGCCGATTGGCGGTGAGTTATTTAAAGGCATGTCATGGTTGTTTATTCATCTCAATAACAATCCCTTTGGCTGCGCTATTTTGGCCGGTCTGTTTTTAATTGCAGTGATGTTCGGGATTCATCAGGGTTTCATCCCGGTCTATTTTGCGCTGATGGAAACCCAGGGCTTTAACTCATTATTCCCGATTCTGGCGATGGCGGGTGCGGGTCAGGTTGGGGCTTCTCTCGCGCTGTGGTGCAAGGCCGATAAGCACTCGCTGCTGCGTACGCAAATCAAGGGCGCAATAGTGCCGGGCCTGTTGGGCGTGGGCGAACCGTTGATTTATGGCGTTACGCTGCCGCGCCTGAAGCCATTTATTACTGCCTGTTGTGGCGGTGCGCTGGGTGGATTCTTCATTGGTCTGGTAGCCTGGCTTGGTCTGCCGGTGGGGATGAATACGGTATTTGGGCCTTCCGGATTAGTTACGTTGCCGCTGATGACCTCTTCACAGGGGATCTTTGCCGGTATGGCGGTGTATCTCGCCGGATTAATCGTGGCGTGGGTCGGTGGATTTGCCTTTACCTGGTGGGGCGGAACCAAAGGCGTCGATCTCAGCTAACGCCATTGCTATTCACCGTAGCAGCACACGACATTATGCCGCTACGGTGAAGCTGGAATGAAGCCTGATATGTCGTGCTGCTACGGGGGATACGCCGGCAAAACCTTGATGATTGGATGATTTTAAATGTGATGCGTGTCACATTTTTGCGATTCGCCGTATCGCTTAGCCTGACGCGGATATCGCCGAACATGCCGTGCCATTCGTAAGTAAACTGCTAAGAAAAAATAAAGAAACTATTAGTAAGATAGCAGCCTAATTATTGGAAACTCCTGGAATCAATTATTGCCAATAATTTATCCCGCCTCACAATTATTTCGCCATTATGACAATGGGTTACCCCTATTTACCTTTTGCGTCCGATGGCAGAAAAGTCTATACCTAAAGCCAATTAATCTATAAAAACAGTTTTAACCGCTTATTCGCTGCACCAGACTTTCTTCACACAGTGGCTCTCAGAAATTAATTGCTCATCGGGGTTGGTGTTATTCCTGCCGTTGTATCCCTCGCGATGAATTTAACGCTGTTGCAATAACAGCGTGGACGCTGCACGCCCACTGGAGGAAGTATGAAGTTTAAATTAAACCCGATTGCGTTCGGAATATTAGCCGCGCAGGCGCTGTTTTATCCGGCGATAAGTGCGCAAGCCATTACGTTGGGAAGCTATTCACCGAAAATTAATGACAACCTCTTTGGCGAGCAGCGTATTGACGTTAATGGCAGTAACGAAACGCTGGACGGCAATCCTGATTTTGCACCGGGAACTGATGGTTCAGTGAACTCCAGTCTCGGTCAGGTCAATATCACATCGGGTGCGCAGTTTCTGAATCAAACGCGTCTTGATCCCGGTCCGCAGAACTTCGCCATCACCGTTCCCGATTCTACCACGGGCGGTAACACCACCTTCCAGGTCTACAACTCCGCCAGCCTGGTGGCACAAACGCCAGTGACTTCCGATACCGCCGTGCCGGACGTGGTCAACGTTAACGGCGATCAATACATCAACACGCGCATCGCGGATGTTTCCAACGGTGGCCTGCTTGATGTAAATCTTGGGCAAGCGAATGCTGCCAGCAGCGCCAGCACCAACAGCTGGAGCATGGCAGCGAAGCAGACCACGCTGTTTCAGGTGGGCAGCAACAGCACGCTGAACTGGAATTCCAACAACCGCATCAGCTTCTTCGGCACTGCCGCGACACCGGATGGTGCAGGCGCCACGCAATCCTTTCAGGTGCAAAATCTGGCGACTTACAACGGCAGCGTGAATGTGCAAACGCTGGATGGCGTCACACACACCTTCACCGTCACCAGCGCCAGCGAATTGCAGACTTACAATAACTGGCTGATTGGTCAGTTGCAGGCGGGCAATCTTGATAAAGCCAACTACCTGACCGAATTCAACAAAGCGGTGACCGTCACCAATGGCAATATTGTGTACGACGTCAGCGCCACACCGCCGGATGAAGTCACGCAGCCGATTGGCAACCGCATCGTGGTCAATGCCGATGGCCCAGACGCTCGCGTCAATCTCGCGGCGGGCAACACACTGGAAGTCGTGGGTTCGACAGGCGGGGCGATTAAAGCCTCCAACGGCGCGCAGGCGGTGATTGATGGCAAGCTCGCCAGCCGCGGCACCCTCGCCAATAACGGCACGGCACTGGTGCTTTCTGGCAACAGCAACGGCAGTACCACCACGACTGGCGTGATCAACGGTGGGTTCCTCAATCGCCAGGATGGCACGGGTATTGGCTCCACCGGCTACGGTGCCAATGGGGTGCTGGTGCAGAGCGGCAGTGCGTTTAACAACAACGGCATCGTCAATCTGGCGACGATCGGTAGTAACTCGCAGTATGGCGTAGCCGGTATTCGGTTGGAGGATGACGCCACATCCCGCAACAGCGGCAATATCAACGTCGGCGTGAACGGCTCCAGCGCGCGCGGTACAGCATCGGGCGTACTGCTGACATCGCCGACCTCCACCTTCACCAACAATGCCGATGGGCAGATTTATATTGGTCGTGGTCCTCAAAACAGCCTGACTGACAACGTGGCGGATACCGCCATGAATCAGAGCGGCCTGACCAGCGGGATCGCGCTGGTGGCTAACGGCTCTGCCACCAACAACGGCAACATCGTGATTGGCTCAAAGGTGCAGAACGCGGCGGGCATGTCGGCGACCGGTGCCAGCGGGGTCACGATGGTCAATAACGGCACCATTGATGTGAATGGTGCTGCCGCGACCGTGCCGCGTGAAAACGTCGGGATGTCGGTGACCAACAGCAGCGGCACCATCGATAACAGTGGCACCATTAACCTTAACGGCGTCAATGGCACGGGCGTGAAAGTCTTGGCGACCAGTGGCAATACCGCTTCCGCAAGCTCAACGGGGACCATTAACGTTGCCGGGGGGGCCGATCCCGCCAGCGGTACACGCAACTTTGGCGTGTGGGTAGAGGGCCAGGGCACCGGACAGGCCAGTGCAGACGTCAACGGCCCGGTGAATCTGAGCGGCACGGGCGCGATTGGCGTGCACGCACGCGGCAATGCCACGGTGGAAGTAGCGGCTAACGCAATACCGACGTTCAGTAACGGCAGTAATCAAATCGCTTTCTTCGCCTATGGCCCCAATGCGCGGATTAACATAGCAGGCAACAATCCCTTCAATGTCACCACCACCAACTCGACACTGTTCCGCGTTGAGCAGGGCGCGGATTTTGACGGCACCGATCTGTCACTCACCGCATCGGGAGCGGGTTCTGTGGCGGTGAACGGCAGCGGCACCGGCGGTACCGAAGTGAACACCCGCAATGCCACGCTCAACGTCAGTGGTGCAGGCGCCACTGGTGTGAATATTGAAGGCGGGGCAACGGGCACCATCGACAATGACACTACCATCAACCTCACCGGCAACAACGCGATTGGCGCGATTGTCGATGGGCAAAAGCATACGCTGGCAGGCAGTAATAGCGGTGCGCCGGTGACCAGCACGACGTTAAGTTCTGCTGCGGCACTGAATTCATCGCAAAGTGGATTGATTGGCTATCTGGCGCGCAATCGCGCACAGCTCAATAACACTGGCAACATTGCTTTCAGCGGCGCTAACGCCACTGGCATTCGCGTGGAGAGCGGTGCGACCGGTTCTAACAGCGGTAACATCAGCATCAACGATGGCGGCACCGGCATTGCGGTGAACAGCAGCGGCAGCACGGCCAATACTACGGCCAACAACAGCGGCAACATCGACGTTAATGGCGGCAGCACCACCAGCCGCAGCCGGGGCGTGAGCGCCAGCGGTAGCCGGGCGATTGCTAACCTCAACAGTGGCAGCTTGAATCTTAACGGCACAGGTGCGATAGGCGCGGAAGCGCTCAACGGCGCATTGGTGAATATCGCGACTGGCTCGACGCCTAACTTCAACAGCAGCGATCAGATTGCTTATCACGCGGCGGGCAGTGGTTCACGTATCAACTCTGCCGCCAACGCGCTGGACGTGAATACGCTGAATTCCACCGGATACCGTATTGATGATGGCGCTGGGCTGAGCTTCAGCAACCCAGCGACGCTCACCGCCAGTGCTGCCAACAGCACCGGCGTGATCGTTTCTGGCCGTGGCAGCACGCTGAACACGGCGAATGCCAGTTTCACCGCCAGTGGTCAGGGCAGCACGGCGATCCGCACTGAAGGCGGGGCCGCGACCACGCTTGATAGCGGCAGCAGCATTAATGTCAGTGGCAGCAACGTAGTCGGCGTGCTGGTCAATAATCTGCGCACCGATCTCAGCAACGCGCTGGATGGTACCTCAGCGGCCACCACCGTCACCAGCAATGGCAATCTCAACGGCGCAGGCAGCAACGCCATCGGCTTTGATGTCACCAACGGCGCCACACTGGTGAACAACGGTACGGTGGATCTTACCGGCAGCAACACTATCGGTATTCGCTCACGCGCGGGCAGCACGCTGACCAATAACGGTACGGTCAATGTGGCGAATGGCACCGGGTTGGATGTGTCTGGCAGCGGCAGCACGCTGGCCAAAGGCGGCGTGATCAATGTCGATAACGGTGTGGCAGGCGTGCGCATCAGTGACGGCGCACAGCTGGCGTTAACCGGCAGCGATACCGTGATCACCACGCGTGGCACTGCGCACGGCATCCTGGTCGATAACGGTGCCAGCGCGCTTAGCGCCAGCGACGCCACGGTCAACGTACTGGGCAGCGGCAATGGCATCGAAAACCGGGCAGAACTTAGCAATGTTAGCCTGAGCAACCTGACGCTCAACGTGGCGAATGGCAACGGGATCCGCACCGCGGTGCCATTTGATCCGGCCTCGACGGTCACCACCAATGTCACCGGCAGCGGTACGGGCCTGAACATCGCCAATGCGGATGGATCGACCACCAGCGGCGATTTAACACTGGGCTCCGGCTATCAATTTAATGTCACCGGCGCGGGCGGCAGCGGTATCCGCGCCAACACCACCGGCAATGTCACTACCGCCGCAGATGTCACGATCGATAATCCGGCGGGCGGATCGGCCCTGATCTCCAGCACGGCGGGCACTATCGTCAACACCGGGATGTTCACCTCCAACAGCCTGACGGCGCCGGTGGTGGATTTGCGCGGCGGTAAAACCCTCTTCGAAAATCTCGGCAACATCATCACCGTCAATCCACAAACCGTGGCGGTGGCAGGCAGCAATGCTAATGATGAAATCCTGCTGACCGAGGGGGAGGTGCGCGGCGATATCAACCCCGGCGGCGGGGCCGATGTGTTCCGCTGGACGGGCGGATCGCTTAACGGCAGCCTGACCATGGGCAATGACAATAACAATAATGCGGAGGTCAGTAAGGTGGATCTCGGCACCACCTACCACCTCACCAGCGGCAGCGGAACCGGAAACACGCTGACGTTTAATCAGATCGATTCACGTGGTGGCAGCCTGGGCGCTGACGATCTCAATAAAGGGGTAAACCTCGGCAGCGGTTGGAGCACCATCAATTTTGCCGATACCCAATGGACGCTCACTGACAACCTCAAACTGGCGCACAGCACCATTAATATCGATGAGAATTCAACGCTGTATGCGGGCAACAATGTGCATCCGACGTTAGCGGGGGGCACGGCGGATTCACTTACGGTGAACAACGCCGGTATTCTCGACCTGACTAACGGCGCGGGATCGCCGGGCAACACCTTGAATATCAATGGTTCGCTGGCTTCCAGTGGCGGCCAGCTTAATCTGATCACTGACCTTAACGCAGGTGGCGCGCTGAACAACCAGTTCACCGACCATCTCAATGTCACGGGTAATGCCACCGGCACCACGCTGGTGAATATTAAACTGACCGACAGCAGTACCGGCGCGCTAACGGACCTGAATCGCAATGGCGGCATTGAAGGCAACGAGGGGATTTCTCTGGCACAGGTCGCGGGTAGCGCTGGCCCTGAGAGTTTTGCCCTTAAAGATGGTTATCTCGGCGCAGGGCCCTGGCAATACCGGCTCTACACCTTCGCACCGGGCAGTACCGATCCCAGCCAGCGTTTAGTCAGCGGCAGTGGCAACAATTACTGGGATTACCGGCTGGCGAATTATTACGTGTGTGAAGATGGCGCCAGCTGCCCATCGACCTTTATTACCGATGCGTTCGGCAGCGGGCAAAGCTACGATGCGCGTCCCGCTGTTGTGCCGCAGGTGCCTTCCTATATCTCCGCCCCGGTTGGCCTTGCTTATTACACCTCGGCGATTATCGACGATTTGCATAAGCGTCTTGGTGAGTTGCGTCATGAGCAGACACGACCGGAAGGCGATGGCGGCGAAATGTTCCTGCGCTACATCGGTTCCAACCTGAAATACAAAAGTGACCAGAGCTTCCGCGATTACGGCTATGACTTCGATCTGGATTACAGCGCGGTGCAGGTGGGGGGTAACGTGCTGCGCCTCGACGGTGAGAAAGACAGCCTGCGCGGTGGCTTAGCCTACACGCGGGGTAACACGCGTATTCGTCCCGATGCCGCCGACGGTTACAGCAGCACCACCTTTGACAGCGATAGCCTGGCCTTTTACGGCACCTGGCAGCGACAGAACGGGTTTTATCTGGATGGCGTGCTGTCGTTCGACTGGCATCGTGGTGAAACCGATATCGCACGGCAAAAACAGGAAGCGAAGCTGAAGGGCCATGGCTGGACCGCCTCGCTGGAGAGTGGCTATCCGTTTGATCTCGGCGATGGCTATAAACTGGAACCGCAGGCGCAGTTGATGTACATGAAGCTGAATATGAACGACTTCACCGACGAAGATGGCAACAAGGTGCGTTACGGTGATTACAACCAGACCATCGGACGTTTAGGCGCACGTCTTGATCGCACCTGGACCGACGACAGCAATCGCCAGTACACCCCTTACCTGCGCGCCAACTATTACAAAGGCTGGGGCGGCACGGCAGAGACCAACATCTCTTCGGTAGAAAATCCTGCGCTGAGCGCCACCTTTACCAGCGGCCACTTTGGCCAGATGTGGGAAGTGGGCGCGGGCGGCACCGCCACGTTGCAGAAGGATGTTTCACTGTATGCGGAGGCGGACTACCGCAAAGAGATCAGTGGCAACGGGGCCAAAGGGTGGCGCTATAACGTTGGCGTGAGGTGGCAGTTTTAAATGAGGACATTTCAAGCGTCACCTTGAATGTCGTCGTTCAATGGCTGCGGTATTTGGTCAGGTCGCGATAAATGGCGTCATTAAACGGATGCGGGAATCGGCCTGATCGCCATTAATTGCAGGATGGGCTCAGGTGCACATTGATGTGCACCTTGCTCATCTTGCGCGTCTGCAAAACCTTGATTTCATATACTCTAAATAAAATTTTATCGATCAATTTCTGCCACAAAAAACAAGGGCATTGTTCACCATAGCTTTAATTCAGGATAAAAATTAATTCTTCGTGCTAAAGCCTGCCTGCTCTGCTGCCGAAAAGGTAAAAAAGTGTAATTGATTTTTTCCTTTAGCCTGCATCTTGCAAGGACAACACACATGCGGAACAACCAGCCTATCACTCAGCGTGAATTCATCTTTGACGATGACGCTACGCTGATGTCGACCACCGATCTCAACAGCCACATTACCTATGCCAACGACGCCTTTATTGAGGTCAGCGGCTTTGAGCCGGGGGAAGTCAACGGTCAACCGCATAACATGGTGCGTCACCCGGATATGCCGCCTGAAGCGTTTGCCGACATGTGGGCCACGCTGAAACAGGGCGAACCCTGGACTGCGCTGGTGAAAAACCGTCGTAAGAATGGTGATCACTATTGGGTGCGGGCTAATGCGATTCCGGTGGTGCGTGAAGGCAAGGTGCAGGGTTACATGTCGGTACGCACCAAACCTTCCGCCGAAGAGATCCGTCAGACCGAAGCGTTGTATCGTGATTTCCGCGAAGGGCGTGCCAAAGGCCGCCGTTTCCACAAAGGGCTACTGGTCGGCACCGGCTGGCGTCGTCTCGGTTCACTATTAAAAATCATGCCGCTGCGCTGGCGTATTCGCTCTACTTTGCTGACCCTGCTGCCGCTATCTGTTATCGGCGTCTGGCTGCTGGGAGTGGCACCGATGGCGCTGAGCGGCTTTGCCGCAGGCATGGCAGGTTTATTGCTGCTGGCGAGCCTATGGCTGGAGCAGCAGATTTCCCGTCCAATGGAGCGTATCTGCCGCCAGGCATTAAGCGTCGCCACTGGCGCCAGTCATAAGGTGGATCAGTTAGATCGTGTGGATGAAATCGGCATCACGCTGCGTGCCATCGGACAGCTCGGCCTGATGTTCCGCTGGCTGGTGGATGATGTGAGCGGCCAGGCGATCAATGTACTCAGTGCCAGCGGTGCGATAGCGCGCAGCAACGACGAATTGAGCCGTCGCACTGAGCAGGCGGCGGCCAACGTGCAGCAGACCGCCGCCACCATGAATGAAATGACCGCCACGGTGAAAAGCAACACCGATACGGCTAATGAAGTAAACAAGCTGTCAGAAAATACCAGCCACGCCGCGCTGAAAGGCGGTGAAGTGATGCAGGAGATGGTGGGGATGATGGCGGAGATCGCCGACAGCTCGAAACGCATCGCCAATATTACCAGCGTGATTGACGGCATCGCTTTCCAGACCAACATTCTGGCGTTAAACGCCGCGGTGGAAGCGGCGCGTGCCGGTGAGCAGGGCAAAGGGTTTGCGGTGGTCGCGGGCGAGGTGCGCAGCCTGGCGCAGCGTAGCGCCAAAGCCGCCAGTGAAATCAAAACACTGGTGGAGACCAGCGCGGGTCGCGTGCAGTCGGGCAGTAATCACGCTGATGCGGCCGGGCGCACCATGCAGGATATTGTCGACCAGGTGCAAAATGTCACGGCATTGATTGCCCAGATCAGTTCTGCCACGGCGGAACAGTCCATCGCGTTAAGTGAAGTGAGTACTGCAGTGGAAGATCTCGACGATATCACGCACCAGAATGCCGCTCGCGTGGCGGAAAGCGCCGAAGCGTCCGGGCGCATGACGCGTCAGGCGAATCGCCTGGTGGAAGCGATCAGCGTGTTTCGTTAAAGCGTCTCGCGCGCTGCCCTTAATGCGCCGGGTGGTGAGCCGACAATGCGTTTAAACGCCCGGCTAAACGCCGCCAGCGAGCCGTATCCGAGGTGGAAGGCGACGCTTTCCACCGCTTCGCCCTCATTGACGATACGTTCCACCGCCAGCCGCATGCGCAGTTCAGTGAGGTAGCGCAGCGGCGTCATGCCGGTAGCCGTTTGAAAACGGGCGGCAAACACTGAGCGTGAACTGCCCGATTCGCGTGCCAGCCGCTCCACCGTCCAGTTTTCGCCCGGCTCACGATGCATGGCTGCCATCGCCAGGCTAAGACGCGGATCGCGCAGTGCCTGCACTAATCCACTGCCTTTGCCGCAGCCGTTTTCCACCCAGCCGCGCACAATCTGTGCCGCCACCACATCCGCCAGTCGGGACAGAATCCCGGCGAAACCGGCTTTGCGCTCGCGGGTTTCACGCTCCATCGCATCGAGAATCGGCTGGATTTCCGGGTACTGCGCCAGCAAGGTACTCACCAGCATGACGTCCGGCATGGTGTGCACCAGCGGCTGCATGCCACCGAGTTCAAATGCCATGCAGGCGCTAAATAAAATGACATCGCTGTCGTCCGGGCAACCTTCGCTGCTGTCAGCGATGTCACAAACGCTGCCACAGATCGGTTTGCTGTTGAAGGTGCCAATCGGTTCACAAATGGCGTCTTCGCTGGAGATCAACGCGTGCGCTTTGCCGTGCGGGATTAGCATCGCATCGCCTGCCTGCAACGGATAGATCACGCCAGACGCTGAGCGGATCATTAACGATCCACGGCCAACAAAGTGCAATTGTGCCTTGCCCGGCGCGTCATCGTATTGCAAACCAAAAGGGTTATGTAAGGCGATACGCTGATATTTCACGCCGTACAGGCGCATGCCCATCAGCAGTTCACTGGTCAGATCTTCATAGCGGCTCATACGAATCAAGACGAATTATCAAAAAACAAAGTTTTTGTATCATAGATCGTCTTGCGTCATCTCACTATGCTTACAACCTGAATTTTTGTGATGGGGATCGCAAATGAGTCTGGATACTGAAGTAGTCGAAACAAGTATAGCGGTGGATAAACCCGCATGGGGCGCGGTGTTTGCCATGGCGTTTGGCGTGTTCGGCCTGATCACTGCCGAATTTCTGCCGGTGAGCTTGCTGACACCGATTGCCGACTCGCTGCAGGTGAGCGAAGGGCAAGCGGGCCAAACGGTGACCGTGACTGCGCTGGTGGCATTGCTCACCAGTCTGGTGGTCGGCAACCTTACGCGTCGTCTCGATCGTCGCGTCGTGATGCTGGCCTTTACGCTGCTGCTGATTGCCTCGGCGCTGCTGGTGGCATTTGCAGAGAATCTGCCGATGATCCTGCTGGCGCGCGTGCTGCTCGGCATGGCGATTGGCGGCTTCTGGACGCTTTCCACTGCCATCACTATGCGGCTGGTACCCAGCGATCAGGTGCCAAAGGCGCTGTCGATAGTGTTTAGCGGCATTTCGCTGGCGACCATCATTGCCGCACCGTTGGGCAGTTATCTCGGCGGCATTATTGGCTGGCGTAATATCTTCCTGCTGACCGGTGCATTGGGCGTGCTGGCGCTGTTCTGGCAGTTCTTCACACTGCCTGCGATGCCACCAGAGAATAAAGCGCGCAGCGGCGGCGTGCTGGATCTGCTGCGTAACGGCTTGATGCGCTGGGGCATGCTGGCGGTGATCATGATGTTCACCGGACACTTTGCCTTCTTTACTTATCTGCGTCCGTTCCTGGAAAGCAGCGCGCAGCTCAATATCAATCAGCTGTCGCTGGTGCTGCTGGCGTTTGGCGTGGCGAACTTCTTCGGCACCTCACTGGCGGGTTACCTGGTGACGCGCAGCGTGTCGCTGACGCTGACCGGCATGGCGCTGGTAATGAGTGTGACAGCGGTGGTGCTGGTGAGTTTTGGCAATCTGCCGTGGCTGGTCGGTGCCGGCGTGGCGATGTGGGGCCTGGCATTCGGTTCGATGCCGACCGGCTGGTCAACGTGGATCTCCCGTGCGGTGCCGGATGATGCGGAATCCGGCGGCGGTTTGCTGGTGGCGACCATTCAGTTGGCGATCACCGCAGGTGCTGCGGCCGGTGGCTGGATGTTTGATCTCAACGGCGCGGGCGGTGTGTTCCTCGCCAGCGGCGTGCTGATGCTGCTGGCGGCTATCACTATTTTCACCCGCGTTCGACATCACGGTTAATTGACCTGCGGCACCGGTGTTTAGTCACGCGTGATCACGCAGGCTGGGGCCGCTTTGGGACTGGCGTCCTCGCGCCGCTACGCGGTGCCCTCACGTCATTCGTCTGCCTGACGGAACGGCGGGGGATGGCACATCCCTGTGCCGCCCCGCCTTCCGCCCGCGTCCTGCGGGCTATCCTGGCAGACTCATTCTGTTCGGCGCTGCGGATTGCCCGTCCCAAAGCGGCCCCAGCCTGCTTCTGAACACTTGTGCGTATTGTTAGCAATTGCCTGCCTCAAGCCATGAACGATGACAGATTGAAAAGCAGCTGTTTCAGACATAAATCCTGCACCACTCTAAAAACCCAGTTTTTTAACCCTTTGCACACAGGTTAATCCAAATGTGCTTTTTATATTCAAATTAATCGAATAACTACGGCAAATCTCTCTGCTTTTTTGTGATCGAATTCACACCTACTATTTATCTCAACAAGGCGATGACGCCTTATCCGATAAAAAATCATTGAGGAATTGACCATGATATCTATCAAAACTTTTGCTGCTGTTATCGCTCTCTCTGCTCTGCCATTCGCCAGCTTCGCGCAAAGCGTCACCGCATGTGCTTCAACGCTGGATGGTGCAGAAGCGCAAATCGCTGCTCAGGCGCACAAAGCTGGTGCTTCCTATAAAGTGACTGAAGCCAATTTCAACAACGGCGTGCACATGACTGCTGAGTTGATCAAATAAGTCTGCGTTAACGATCTGTGCTGACAGGGTGCCTTAGGGCGCCCTGGCGGCGTTGGTAACTGCATAAAATTCTGTTACTTTCCTACCTAAATGATTACTATTCTCAAAAACTAACATTCTTCGTCGGCTCGTCTCGGGCTGTCATTCTGAAATTGGTTGCATTGTCGGGCTTTCACTTCACTGCCATGAGGCGGTGGATTTGCTATGGAGAAGTTATGAAAGCGATTAAAACAACATGGGCGTTGCGTCCATTGCTGCTGGCAACGGCGCTGTTATCTTCCTCTGCGGTACTGGCAGCGGAGTCTCAGCCGCTGAACCAGGTGATTTCCAAAGGTGCTTACGAACTGGCATTCAGCAACAGCGATAACGCGCTGTTCCTCGCCACGGCGCAAAACGCCAGCACCAAAGGCGGCACCGTTTATCGTCTCGATCCGCAGGATCTGTCGGTGAAGCAGACCATCAATACCGATCTGCCGACCTTTGGCGCCGCCATCAACCAGAAAACCAACACGCTGTTCTTTGGCAATACACGCGATGCGGCACTGACCTCGGTCGATGCCAGCAGCGGTAAAGTGCTGAACTCGCTGGTGCTGGATGCACGTCAGCGCAGCGAAACCGTCCGTCCACTGCAGCCGCGTGAAGTGGTCGCCGATGCGGCTACTGACCGCGTGTATGTCACCGGCCTCGGTGAGCAGAGCGTGGTGTGGGTTGTGGATGGCAAAACCCTGAAGCTGGTTAGCACCGTACCGAACACCGGTAAAATGGGTACTGGCCTGGCCATCGATTCTGCGGCACAGAAGTTGTACGTAACCAACGCCGATGGCGAACTGGTGACCATCAATACGCGCCTGAACGCGATTGAAAAACGTCAGAAAATCGATGGCGACAAAGACCACTTCTTCCTGAATATCGCGCTGGATACCCAAGGCCATCGCATCTTCCTGAGCGACTCTAAACAGCCTCAGGTGCTGGTGCTGGATTCCCGCACTCAGCAGGTGATTCATAAGATTGATGTGCCAGAATCGCTGGCGGTGCTGTTCAATGCCGACCGCAACGAGCTGTATGTGACGCACCGTAAAGCCGGCGAGATCAGCATCATCGACGCCAGCTCTTATAAAGTGAAGCGCACGGTGAAAGCACCGGGCCTGCCAAACAGCCTGGCGCTGTCAGCAGACGGTAAAGCGCTGTTTGTTAGCATCAAGCAGCCGGGCACCCGTAAAGAGCCACCAAAAAACCCGGATAGCGTCCTGCGCATCGCGCTGTAAGCGGCAGTTATCTGAAACTCAAGGGCGGCGTGTGCCGCCCTTTGCATTTCCGCACTTTCCTTCCCCGCTCGCCCCGCGATATACGCTACCTTTTACCTCGACAACACCAATGGAGAGGAAGCAATGAGCCAGTTTTTTATGCATGAGAAAAACGATCTGGTGAACGAAGCCATCGAAGGGGTTTTGCTGAGCACGCCCTGGCATAACCTGAGCCGCCTCGATCTCGGTGATGAGATCCGCGTGGTGGTGCGCACAGATTGGGATAAAAGCAAAGTGGCGCTGATCTCCGGCGGCGGATCGGGCCATGAACCGGCGCACGCCGGTTTTGTCGGCAAAGGCATGCTCACGGCGGCGGTGTGCGGCGATATCTTTGCCTCACCGAGCGTCGATGCGGTGCTCAATGCCATCATCAATGTCACGGGCGATGCCGGCTGTCTGCTGATTGTGAAGAACTATACTGGCGACCGATTGAACTTCGGGCTGGCGGCGGAGAAAGCGAAAAATCTCGGCTACAACGTCGAGTTGGTAATGGTGCAGGACGATATTGCGCTGCCCGAAAATCCTCAGCCGCGCGGCATCGCTGGAACCGTGCTGGTGCATAAGATCGCCGGTTTTGCCGCCGAGCAGGGGCAATCGCTGGATGAAGTCAAAGCGCTGGCGCAGCGTGCCATCGACGCCACCTCATCGATTGGGCTGGCGTTTGCGACCTGCCATATCCCCGGCGAAAAGCGTGATGAACGTGTCGAAGCGGGCCACAGCGAGCTCGGTATGGGGATTCACGGTGAACCGGGCGTCATCACGTTGGACACGCAAAACAGCAAAAAAATCAGCAGTATCATGACCGACAAATTGGCGCAGTCATTGCCTGACGGCAAACAGGCGCTATTGCTGATCAATAACCTTGGTGGCTTCTCCCAGCTGGAGCTGGCAGTGTTGACGCGCGAAGTATTGCAATCGCCACTGGCGGCGCGGGTTACCCACCTTATCGGTCCGGCGACCCTGGTCAGTGCCCTGGATATGAAAGGCTTCTCGCTATCATTGCTGGCGCTGGAGGAACCCTTCTTTGAGGCACTGAATGCGCCGGTGCAGGTGCTGGGCTGGGTGCCGGTCTATGATTTCGCTCCGATCAGTTTGCAGAGCGCGGAAAAAGTCGGCAGCGTGCTGGATTTCGATCCGTCCGACAACGCTGAAGTGGCAAAACATGTCGACCGCGTGACGCAGACGTTGATCGATCTGGAAAGCGAACTTAACGCGCTGGATACCAAAGTCGGCGACGGCGATACCGGCTCAACCTTTGCTGCGGGTGCGAAGAAGATTCAACGCGGCCTGCGTGACAAGCAGTTGCCGCTGGATGAGTTGCCGACCTTAATGGCGCTGATCGGTGAGCAACTGGCGACGGTGATGGGCGGTTCAAGCGGCGTACTGATGTCGATTCTGTTCACCAGCGCCGGGCAAAAACTGGAAGAGGGCAGCGCACTGCCGCAGGCATTAATGCATGGTCTGGAGCGCATGAAGCATTACGGTGGCGCGCAGCCGGGGCATCGTACGTTAGTGGATGCGCTGCAACCGGCGCTGGAGGCGTTAGTGGCGGGTGAGTCACTGGCCGCTGCGGCGAAAGCCGCTCAGCAAGGCGCGGATGCCACGGCAAAAATGCAGAGTGCCAAAGCGGGACGTTCGGCTTATCTGAACCAGCAAAGTCTGGATGGAGTGAAAGATCCGGGTGCGTATGCGGTTGAGAAGGTGTTTACGGTGTTAGCAGGCTGATGGCAGCTGATTGATGAGAAGGGTAGCGGCGCGATTTATCGCGCACACCTGAAGCGATATAACCGCTGACAGATGCGCAATAAATTACGCCGCTACAACAACCTTACTCCGCCGACTCGCGCATCATCTCTTGATGCGGGATATCCGACAGAATCTGCTCGAAACTGCGCAGACGTTTGTAGATCGACATCAGTTCGACCAGTGTTGACCAGGAGGAGATCAGATACTGGAACGATGAGCGCACCTGGTCAAACACGTTAGTAATCTGGTTGAGCAAACCGAGTGTGATGGTCCCGGCAACAATCGATGGAAACAGCAGGAACAGCCCAAACACGTTATCGACCTGCAGATAGAGAATGCGGGTGATGTTGAAATAGAGATAGTGGAAATAGAGACGGAAATAGTTAAAGCGCACGCGGCTAAACAGCTCATTCACCGTCGGCGGTGACGCGCGATCAGCGTTGTCTTCGCCATACACCAGCTCTTTACGATAGGCCGCTTCCACACGTTGATTGCGGAACTCCAGCCCTGGCAGCTTAATCCCGACGATTGCCAGCAGTCCGGTACCAAACACCGACCACAGCACCGCCGCAATCACCAACGCATACGGGATATTGCCCAACAGCGGGATATCTTTCACGTGATGTGACAGGGTGATCAACACCGGCAGGAACGCTACCAGCGTCATGATCGCCTGAATAAAACTCACGCCCCAATCTTCCAGCGTGCTGGCAAATCGCATGGTGTCTTCCTGCACACGCTGAGCGGCACCTTCCACATGGCGCAGGCGCTGCCAGTTATGCATGTAGTAATTGTTCATCGCGGTGCGCCAGCGGAACACCCAGTGGCTGATAAAGAATGAGTTCATCACGCCAATCACCACCGCAATCAATGCGATACCTAAAAAGGCAAGAACCTGCTGGTAAAATTCAGCAATCTGCACCGATCCGGCTTTGGTTAAGGCTTTTTGAATCAAGTCATAGAATGGACCATACCAGGCATTGACCGCTACGCCGACCTGCACACCAAACCAGGTGACAAAGATGATCAATGCTGCACCCCACACTGACCAGCGCTGCCACGGATGGTTATCGATCACCTTCCATGCAAGGGCGAAAATCGCTGCGACGATCCAGTAATAGGCATAAAACCACAGTTGGCTCGCATGAATAAAGCGGCTGGCATTGGTTGGCAATGGCTGCTGCATTGCGGCCTGTAGCGCAGGCCAGCGTGCTGGAAAATCATTGAAAAAGCCAAACCAGGCAAAAATCGCAATCAAACTCCAAATCGCGGCCGAGCTGAAAAACAGCGCTGGCCGCGGAAAATAGGACTTAAACATAGGCACTCCGCTGTTGTGTGTACTCTTTTATACCGCGTCAGACAGTGCTTTGTCTGTTGTGGGTTGTATCTGACGATGACAGCATCGCTGCTGCGATGTAAAGCGACACCATGACTTGTTAAGTATTTTGTGCGCATTTGTTTCGAGAAACTAAATTAATAACAGTTGTGGTGTTACACTATGCGCACTGTTACCGGTAACAGTGACGCTGTATCCCTTAAGCCACAACTAAAAAAACAATACAACGCAACGAGTTAACTTTCATACCGCATTCATGTGGTAATGAGGCAATGTCATGTCAGAACAAAAAAATGGTCACAGTCGCAGGGACTTTCTGCTGAGAACCATCACCCTGGCGCCAGCCATGGCCGTTGGCGGTTCGGCAATGGGCGCGTTAGTGGTGCCGATGGCCGCAGGAGCAGCAGAGCAACCCGTCGCACCTCAACAAGCACGCGCTTATCAGCCAAGCTGGTTCACGGCGGAAGAGTTCGCCTTTATCACTGCGGCAGTGGCGCGCCTGATCCCCAATGATGAACGCGGTCCTGGCGCACTGGAAGCCGGTGTGCCGGAGTTTATTGATCGTCAAATGAACACGCCGTACGCCACCGGCAGCAACTGGTACATGCAGGGGCCGTTCAATCCCGATCTGCCTAAAGAGCTGGGTTATCAGTCTCCGCTGGTGCCGCAGCAGATTTATCGTCTGGGTCTGGCCGATGCCGATGGCTGGAGCAAAAAGCAGCACGGCAAAGTGTTCGCTGAGCTAACCGGCGAACAGCAGGACGCACTGCTGACCACGTTTGAGAGCGGTGAAGCTCAGTTCCCGCAGCTCAATAGCAAAACCTTCTTCTCCTTCCTGCTGCAGAATACCCGCGAGGGTTACTTCAGCGATCCGATCCACGGTGGAAATCAGGGCATGGTGGGCTGGAAGCTGATTGGCTTCCCTGGCGCACGTGCCGACTTTATGGATTGGGTGGAGCGCGGTGAACGTTATCCGTTCCCGTCAGTGGATATTCGCGGGGAGAGGGCGTAACCGTGGCAAATGAATTGAAAAAAGTAGACGCGGTGGTGGTGGGTTTCGGCTGGGCCGGAGCCATCATGGCGAAAGAGCTGACCGAAGCCGGTCTGACGGTGGTGGCGCTGGAGCGCGGCCCACATCGTGATACCTATCCTGATGGATCCTATCCGCAGTCGATTGATGAACTGACCTATAACATCCGTAAAAAGTTGTTCCAGGATCTGTCGAAAAGCACCGTGACCATCCGTCACGATGCCTCGCAAACTGCGGTGCCGTATCGTCAGCTGGCGGCGTTTTTGCCGGGCACCGGCACTGGCGGTGCAGGTCTGCACTGGTCAGGCGTGCATTTCCGTGTCGATCCGGTGGAGCTGAACCTGCGCAGCCACTACGAGCAGCGCTACGGCAAAAACTTCATCCCGGAAG
>Ga0157363_1001265_pt1 | contig 20944 bp, 14 predicted proteins | sample AttsexASBM1_FD_111477 | JGI IMG/M metagenome (GOLD analysis project Ga0157363, IMG submission 111477) | Fungus gardens microbial communities from leaf cutter ant in Ribeirão Preto, State of São Paulo, Brazil - Atta sexdens ASBM1 | ecosystem: Host-associated > Fungi > Mycelium > Unclassified ... | reverse complement strand
GCCGCGAAGCCAAACAGGGAAGCGACCCGCAAACTACGGGCACCATGATGACGTTGCTGGCGCAGCCAGCGGAGCAGTGCTTGTTGCCGTGATTTATTCATGCGCAGCCGTTTTGATCGCCGTAAAGAGATACGAAATCGGGACAGAGAACCCGGCCTGAGGCGGGTGGCAGCACTGTAGCATGCAGCCAATAAAAAAGGCGACCTAAAGAGGCCGCCTTAACGCAATTATGATCAGGTAATTAACAACTTACTTATCGTTTTTAACCAAGCCATCCAGATAGCGTTCGGCATCCAGAGCAGCCATACAACCGGTACCGGCTGAGGTGATCGCCTGACGATAAATATGGTCCATCACATCACCCGCAGCGAATACGCCAGGTATGCTGGTTTGGGTCGCATTACCGTGCAGGCCGGACTGCACTTTGATGTAGCCATTTTCCAGCGCCAGCTGGCCATCAAAGATCGCAGTGTTCGGGCTGTGACCGATCGCGACAAACAGACCGGCAACTTCAAGCGACTCCTCTGCTTCACCTGTGGTAGAGAGCAGCTTCAGGCCGGTGACGCCCATCTGATCGCCTACCACCTCTTCCAGCGTACGGTGGGTGTGCAGCACGATATTGCCGTTACGCACTTTCTCCATCAGGCGATCGATCAGGATTTTTTCGGCGCGGAAGCTGTCGCGACGATGAATCAGATGCACTTCAGAGGCGATATTTGCCAGATACAGGGCCTCTTCAACCGCCGTATTGCCGCCGCCGATCACCGCCACTTTCTGATTGCGATAGAAGAAACCGTCGCAGGTGGCGCAGGCCGATACGCCTTTGCCTTTAAACGCCTCTTCAGAGGGCAGGCCAAGGTAGCGCGCCGATGCACCGGTAGCGATGATCAGTGCGTCTGCCGTGTACTCGCCGCTGTCGCCCGTCAGGCGGAACGGGCGGTTCTGCAGATCAACGGTGTGGATGTGGTCGAAGATGATTTCAGTGTTGAACTTCGCAGCATGCTCGTGCATGCGCTCCATCAGCGAAGGGCCGGTGAGATCGTGCGGGTCGCCAGGCCAGTTTTCAACGTCGGTCGTGGTGGTGAGCTGGCCGCCTTTTTCCAGTCCGGTAATCATAACGGGATTCAGGTTGGCGCGCGCGGCATAGACCGCAGCGGTATAACCGGCAGGGCCGGAGCCCAGGATGAGCAGCTTACTGTGTTTGGCCGTACTCATGTATTCCTCAGTGTGTGTCTGACAACATAGTTTTTGATTGTAGGGAAATTGCCGCTGCAAAAAAAGGTTTCAGCAATTTTGTTAACAATCGCTGCAAGCGGCGTAGACGATGAGCGCAGGTTTTGCACGGACGCTGCGCCAAAAGGGGGCAATCCTCGGCAATTTGTGGTGCAGCAGCATAAAAATTCTCATTTAAAAACAGCAACCCAGCACTCTGTCTGGCATCTTGTACTGAATTTGGATGTTTTACTTTGACAATCGCCTGCGCTTTTGCGAAAACAGTGTCAGAAGCAGAGAACATTTAGCGGTTCAGGACAGCATTTCATGTCTGTTTTGCGCGATTTCGCCAAATAAACTCAGCCTGACATTGGTAATGACGCATGATGTGGACAGACAACATGCGTCATACGGATGGTGGCATATACTGCACAGGCTTACAGTCTTCACTTCAGTAAGGCCCTGAACAATGAGCGTTTTCAGGGTGTGGCAGGCAAAGGGAAGGAATTAAGAGAGACAATAATAATGGTAGACAATAAGAAGCGCCCCGGAAAAGATCTGGACCGAATTGACAGAAATATTCTGAATGAACTGCAGAAAGATGGTCGTATCTCCAATGTAGAGCTTTCAAAACGCGTGGGGCTTTCGCCTACGCCGTGCCTTGAGCGCGTACGTCGCCTGGAGCGTCAGGGCTTTATCCTGGGCTATACGGCGCAACTGAACCCGCACTACCTGGATGCTTCACTGCTGGTTTTTGTTGAGATTACTCTGAATCGTGGTGCGCCAGATGTGTTTGAACAATTTAACGCCGCTGTTCAAAAACTTGAGGAAACTCAAGAGTGTCACCTCGTTTCCGGTGACTTCGATTACCTGTTAAAAACCCGCGTGCCGGATATGTCCGCCTACCGTAAACTTCTGGGTGAAACCTTGCTGCGCCTGCCGGGCGTAAACGACACCCGAACTTACGTGGTGATGGAAGAGGTCAAACAGAGTAATCGTCTGGTGATCAAAACCCGATAACGCAGGGCAGGTGCAAAGCGTGCAGGATTTCGGTACACTCCTGTGAATTCATACAGGACCAGCGTCGGGCTTGCCCGGCGCTGTTGCCTTCTTCATTTACAGGCACCTGGAGAGTTCTCTTGAGCCAGGAATATACAGAAGACAAAGACGTTTCATTACAACCGCTGAGCAGCGGACGTCGGCTGCTTGAAGCGTTGCTCATTCTCGTGGCCCTGTTCGCTATCTATCTGATGGTGTCACTGGTTAGTTTTAACCCTTCCGATCCCAGCTGGTCGCAGACTGCCTGGCATGAACCGATCCACAATATCGGTGGCAGCGTGGGCGCATGGCTGGCTGATACGCTGTTATTCATTTTTGGTGTGATGGCCTACGCCATTCCGCCGGTCATTATTGGCTTGTGCTGGATCACCTTCCGACAGCGCGATCGCCAGGATTACATCGACTATTTTGCGGTGGGCCTGCGGCTGATTGGTGTGCTGGCGCTGGTGGTGACCACCTGTGGTCTGGCGGCGCTCAACGTCGATGACATCTGGTACTTTGCCTCTGGCGGCGTGATCGGCAGTCTGGTGAGTAATGCCATGGCGCCGTGGTTTAGCGGCGCGGGCGGCACGCTCACGCTGCTGTGCGTATGGGCGGCCGGGATCACCTTATATACCGGCTGGTCATGGCTGGCGATTGCCGAAAAAATCGGTAGCGTGGTGATGGGCGTGCTGACGTTTGCCAGTAACCGCTCGCGCCACGATGAGCCGTGGCAAGAGGACGATTACCATGATGAAGCCCTGCCTGAAGAGGCTGGGCCGTCCTTACGTGTGGCGGACGATGACGATGTGCTGCTGGCAAAACCGGCTAAGGTCGCGACGCCGGTTGCTGAATCGCCGGCTGGCGATCCGCTCCTGGCAAAAGCCAGCGCGGCCACTGCGGCTGCCATTGCCGTAACAACCGAAGCGGCGCGCCAGGCACCTGCGGTGACAACCCCTGAGCCTGCTGTCCACGCCGTAGCGCCACAACCTGCCGCTCCGCTTGCCCCGGTGCCGCAACCGGCTGTGCCGGTATCGCACTATGCGGCGTCGGCATCGCAACCGGCGGTAGTCGAGCCGGCAGTTCAGCCTGCGCCTCCGCGCTACCATTTTGAGATGCCCGATACACCCGCCCCGGTCTCTTTCGCGCCCGCTGAGGATGATGAGGGACCGCGCATGGGGGACTGGCAACATGCCGAACCGTTTGCCGCAACGCTTAACAGCGCAACCGCCGCAGCCGTTGGTGCAGGTGCGGTCAATGCTGCAGCCGGCGCGTCCCCGTACTCGCCTGCCTTCGATGTGGTACCAGAGCGCGATTACAATCCTCAGGTAAAACAGGGGATTGGTCCGGAGCTGCCGCGTCCGAATAAAGTGAAGTTACCTACGCGTCGTGAGCTGGCCTCCTATGGCATCAAACTGCCATCACAACGCATGGCGGAAGAGAAAGCGCGTGAGGAGACGGATCTGCCAGCAGCGTCCGTCACCAGCGTCTCTGCTCAACCCGTGCAGGAGGAGGATCAGGCTGCACTGGAGGAGGCGCAGCTGCGTGAGGCTTTCCAGTCGCAACAGCAGCAGCGCTATGGCGAAAGCTGGGAGCAGCAGCCCGAAGAGGATGATGAGGAAGCGCACCATCAGGCACAGCTGGCAAGCCAGTTCGCTGCGCAGCAGCAACAGCGCTACACCTCAGCCGAAGCGCCGCAGAATCCGGTGTTTAACCTTGATACCGCTTCCGCTTTTGATTTCTCGCCGATGAAGGATCTGGTGGACGATAGCCCGAGCGAACCGCTGTTCACTATCGCCGCGACGCCGGATCCTGAACCGGAGACGCCAGCACAGTGGCAGCAGGCTGCGGCATCGCAGCCTGAACCGGAGGCACCGGCACAATGGCAACAGCCTGCAGCACCGCAACCACAGCACCAGCCGGAAACGCTGCCGTCACTCAATGAACAGAACAGCCCATGGTCTTCGCCGGAGCCGCAACCCTACGCTGCACCGGCAGAGCCGCCTAAACCGGCTGCGCCGGCGCAGGATAGCCTGTTCCATCCCTTCCTCGTACGCCATGAGCAGCCGCTGGAGAAACCCTCTACGCCACTGCCTACGCTGGATCTGCTGACCTCACCGCCGTCAGAAGAGGCGCCGGTAGATATGTTTGCACTGGAGCAGACGGCCCGTCTGGTTGAAGCACGCCTGGCGGATTATCGTGTGAAGGCGGAAGTGGTCGGAATTTCGCCGGGTCCGGTCATCACCCGTTTTGAGCTGGATCTGGCGCCGGGCGTTAAAGCCGCGCGTATCTCAAATCTGTCGCGCGACCTGGCACGTTCGCTCTCCGCCGTTGCGGTGCGCGTGGTTGAGGTTATTCCGGGTAAACCGTACGTTGGCCTGGAACTGCCGAATAAACATCGCCAGACCGTGTATCTGCGTGAAGTGCTGGATTGCGACAAATTCCGTGATAATCCATCGCCGCTCGCGGTCGTGCTGGGGAAAGATATCTCCGGGCAACCGGTGGTCGCCGACCTGGCAAAAATGCCGCATTTACTGGTTGCCGGTACAACCGGTTCCGGTAAGTCAGTCGGCGTTAACACCATGATCATCAGCATGCTGTATAAAGCCACGCCGGAAGAGGTGCGCTTTATCATGATCGACCCGAAAATGCTTGAGCTGTCGGTGTATGAAGGCATTCCACATCTGCTGACGGAGGTCGTCACCGACATGAAGGACGCCGCCAATGCGCTGCGCTGGAGTGTGGTGGAGATGGAGCGTCGCTATAAGCTGATGTCCGCACTGGGCGTGCGTAATCTTGCCGGGTACAACGAGAAGATCGAGCAAGCCGCCGCGATGGGCCGCCCCATTCCGGACCCATTCTGGAAGCCGGGTGACAGCATGGATATGACGCCGCCGGTACTGGAAAAGCTGCCTTACATTGTCGTACTGGTTGACGAGTTCGCCGATCTGATGATGGCGGTAGGCAAAAAAGTGGAAGAGCTGATCGCGCGCCTGGCGCAGAAAGCGCGTGCGGCAGGTATTCATCTGGTGCTCGCGACTCAGCGTCCGTCAGTGGATGTAATCACGGGTCTGATTAAAGCGAACATTCCAACCCGTATCGCCTTTACCGTCTCCAGTAAGATCGACTCCCGCACCATCCTCGATCAGGGTGGCGCAGAATCGCTGCTGGGCATGGGTGACATGCTCTATATGCCGCCGAACTCCTCTATGCCGGTGCGTGTGCACGGTGCCTTTGTGCGCGATCAGGAAGTACATGCGGTAGTGCAGGACTGGAAAGCACGCGGTCGCCCGCAATATATTGAAAGCATCACCGCGGGCGAAGAGAGCGACAGCGCGGGTGGCGGTATCGACGGCGATGAAGAGCTTGATCCGCTGTTTGACCAGGCGGTTGCTTTTATCGTGGAAAAACGCCGTGCATCCATCTCCGGTGTGCAGCGTCAGTTCCGCATCGGCTATAACCGTGCTGCCCGTATTATTGAGCAGATGGAAGCGCAGGGCATTGTCTCTGAACCGGGCCATAACGGTAACCGTGAAGTTCTCTCTCCGCCGCCTCACGAGATGTAAATCCAACGCAACGCAGCGTTCTCTTCGGGCCAGTGAAAACTGGCCCGTTGTTTATCTGCAGCGTTATCCCCATATCGTTGGGAGCTTTCAGCTTTTTCTCCTGTCGAAGAGAGAGGATGGCAACTACGTTTAATGCAGTAAGTGTCGGGAAACCATGAATAAGGAATCGAATCAGATGAAATTACGCGTTATTGCCTGCGGCCTGCTGGCCAGCTTTGTTTCTGCTTCCGTACTGGCCGATGCGACCAGCGATTTACAACAGCGGCTGAACAAAGTGAACAGTTTTCACGCCAGCTTCAGTCAGAAAGTGACCGATGGCAGCGGGGCGAACGTGCAGGATGGTGAAGGAGAGCTGTGGGTAAAACGTCCCAGCCTGTTCAACTGGCATATGACGGCGCCGGATGAGAGCGTCATCATCTCCGATGGCAAAAATCTCTGGTTCTACAATCCGTTTGTTGAGCAGGCCAGTGTTAGCCTGTTGCAGAACGCAACCAGCAACACGCCGTTTATGCTGATTGCCCGTAACCAGCCCGGCGACTGGCAGCAGTACAACATTAAACAGCAGGGCGATAACTTCGAGCTGACCCCAAAAAGCAGTGACGGCAACCTGAAGCAATTCACCATTAATGTGACATCTTCAGGAACTATCAATCAGTTTAGCGCCATCGAGCAGGATGGTCAGCGCAGCAGTTATCAGCTGAAGAGCCAGAAAAACGGTGCGATTAGCCCGGACAAGTTCACCTTTACGCCGCCAAAAGGGGTAACGGTGGACGATCAACGTCAGTGAGGTGGTAGTGAGTAATCTGTCGCTGGACTTTGCCCCTTCAAATGAGTTCAAACCGCTGGCTGCGCGTATGCGGCCGGCGACGCTGCAACAGTATATCGGTCAGCAGCACTTGCTGGCCGCCGGTAAGCCGCTGCCGCGCGCTATTGAAGCCGGGCATCTGCACTCAATGATTTTGTGGGGGCCGCCCGGCACAGGTAAAACCACGCTGGCAGAGATCATTGCCCATTATGGTAAAGCCGATGTCGAACGCATCTCAGCTGTCACGTCCGGTGTCAAAGAGATCCGTGAGGCGATTGAACGCGCCCGCCAGAATCGTCAGGTCGGGCGTCGTACCATTCTGTTTGTTGATGAGGTACACCGCTTCAATAAAAGTCAGCAGGATGCGTTTCTGCCGCATATTGAAGATGGCACCATTACATTTATTGGTGCTACGACGGAGAACCCGTCGTTTGAACTCAATTCAGCGCTATTGTCCCGGGCGCGCGTCTATTTACTGAAATCGCTCACCACGGACGATATTGAACAGGTGCTGCAGCAGGCGATGGAGGATAAAGCACGCGGTTATGGCGAGAGCGATATCCTGCTGCCCGACAATACGCGCCGTATGATTGCTGAACTGGTTAACGGTGATGCCCGGCGAGCGCTGAATACGCTGGAGATGATGGCGGATATGGCCGAGCTTAACGGGCAAGGCCAGCGCGAACTGACGCCGCAGCTGCTTAACGAAGTCTCGGGCGAGCGGGCGGCGCGTTTCGATAATAAGGGCGATCGCTTTTACGATCTCATCTCCGCCTTACATAAATCGGTGCGCGGCTCAGCGCCAGATGCCGCGCTCTACTGGTATGCACGTATCATCACTGCCGGCGGCGATCCGCTCTATGTCGCACGGCGCCTGCTGGCGATCGCTTCTGAAGATGTGGGCAATGCCGATCCGCGCGCGATGCAGGTAGCCATTGCTGCCTGGGACTGTTTTACCCGGGTCGGTCCGGCCGAGGGTGAGCGCGCGATTGCGCAGGCGATTGTCTACCTGGCCTGTGCACCGAAGAGTAATGCTGTTTACACCGCGTTTAAAGCGGCGATGCGCGATGCGCGGGAACATGCAGATTACGATGTGCCGGAGCACTTGCGTAATGCGCCAACGAAGCTGATGAAAGAGATGGGGCTGGGCAAAGAGTACCGGTATGCCCATGACGAGCCCAACGCCTACGCCGCCGGCGAAGTGTTTTTCCCCCCCGAAATGGCACAAACACGCTACTACCATCCCACCAATCGGGGCCTTGAAGGGAAGATTGGCGAAAAACTCGCCTGGCTTGCTGAACAGGATCAAAATAGCCCGATAAAACGCTACCGCTGATAAACGCGTTACGGTAAGGTGAGTAAGGAATTCAATGCATTCCAGTGGAATGCATCCCTTCATTAGTTCAATCAACCTTTTATTACACAGGATAAGCATGCTCGATCCCAATCTGCTGCGTAACGAGCCAGACGCAGTCGCAGAAAAACTGGCACGCCGGGGATTTAAACTGGATGTGGAAACGCTGCGCGCGCTCGAAGAGCGTCGTAAAGTGTTGCAGGTAGAAACGGAAAATCTGCAGGCTGAGCGTAACTCCCGATCCAAATCCATCGGCCAGGCCAAAGCACGTGGGGAAGACATCGAGCCGCTGCGTCAGGAAGTGAACGCGCTGGGCGAACGCCTGGATGCGGCAAAAGCAGAACTGGATGCCCTGCAGAACGAAATCCGTGATTTTGCGCTGGCACTGCCAAATATGCCGGCGGATGAAGTCCCCCTGGGTAAAGATGACAGCGAAAACCAGGAAGTGAGCCGCTGGGGCCAGCCGCGCCAGTTCGATTTCCCGGTAAAAGATCATGTTGAGCTGGGTGAAGCGGTTAAAGGTCTGGATTTTGCGGCGGCAGTGAAGCTGACCGGCTCCCGTTTCATCGTGATGCAGGGCCAGATTGCCCGTCTGCATCGCGCGCTGAGCCAGTTCATGATTGACCTGCACACGCAGCACCATGGCTATCTCGAAACCTACGTGCCTTATCTGGTGAATCACGAAACGCTATACGGTACGGGTCAATTGCCGAAGTTTGGTGAGGATCTGTTCCATACCAAGCCACTCGGTGAAGAGGCTGGCAGCAGCAACTATGCGCTGATCCCCACGGCGGAAGTACCGCTGACGAACCTGGTACGTGACGAGATCGTTGAAGAAGAGAATCTGCCGATCAAACTCACGGCGCATACGCCATGCTTCCGCTCTGAAGCAGGTTCATACGGCCGCGACACGCGCGGATTAATCCGTATGCACCAGTTCGACAAAGTTGAGATGGTGCATATTGTCGCACCGGAAACCTCAATGGATGCGCTGGAGGAGCTGGTTGGTCATGCAGAGAAAGTGCTGCAGCTGCTGAATCTGCCGTACCGCAAGGTGCTGCTCTGCACCGGTGATATGGGCTTTGGTTCGGCCAAGACTTATGATCTGGAAGTCTGGCTGCCCGCACAGGACACTTATCGTGAGATCTCATCCTGCTCCAACATGTGGGATTTCCAGGCGCGCCGCATGCAGGCACGCTGCCGCAGCAAAACCGATAAGAAGCCGCGTTTAGTGCACACGCTGAACGGATCGGGTCTGGCCGTGGGGCGTACCCTGGTCGCTGTGCTGGAAAACTATCAGCAGGCTGATGGCCGTATCGCTGTGCCGGATGTACTGCGTCCTTATATGGGCGGCCTTGAGTTTATTGGCTGATTGACTTCTGAATAATTAAACCCGGCAACGCCGGGTTTTTTTATTTCTTAAGCGCGCAGCGCTATTTTTTTTAAGCAAAATTTATCAGAAATAAAAGTTATCGATAATGAGCGCAGCGAAACGGCTTAAATGTATAAATTCATAGAGATAGCTAGCCATCTAAGACCTTTCTGGTCTCCCTTAAGCTGTTGAAGATAAAAAAAATAAATTGTTCCTCAGCAATTTGTGCGGCGGCGATTTTTTGCACATTGACTTTACTTTTGCCAGTGGCAAACTGCGCGCAAATATCTTCCTCTCTTGTGGTTTTTAACTTCTATGTCAACCTGGTCACGCCCCGTCATGCTGCTGCTTTGCGGCCTGATGCTTATGACGGTGTCTATTGCTGTGCTTAATACGCTGGTGCCGTTATGGCTTACTCACGATCAACTGCCCACCTGGCAGGTGGGAATGGCGAGCTCATCGTACTATACCGGCAATCTGTTGGGCACATTGCTGGCGGGCTGGCTGATCAACCGTTATGGTTTTAACCGCTGCTTCTACCTTGCCAGCGTATTGTTTGCCTTTGCGACCATGAGCATGGTACTGCTGGAAGGGTTCTACAGCTGGACACTGCTGCGTTTTACCGCCGGTGTGGGCTGTGCGTTGATTTGGGTCGTGGTGGAGAGCGCGCTGCTGTGCAGCGGTACGGTACGCAATCGGGGCCAGCTGCTGGCCGCCTATATGATCATTTACTACCTCGGCACCGTTGCTGGTCAGCTGCTGGTTAGCCGCGTCTCCACGGAGTTACTCCACGTTATCCCTTGGGTGACGGCGCTGATTGTTTGCGCTGTGCTGCCTGTGGTCTTTGTGCGCGTCAATGCCGGTGCCGCCACCGAAGAGGCCTCTACTACGCGTATCTGGAGTATGTTGCGTCGTCGCAGCTCGCGCCTTGGCATCAATGGCTGCATTATCTCCGGGATTGTTCTGGGCTCACTCTACGGCCTGATGCCACTCTATCTCTCTCATCAGGGTATGAGCGATGCCAATGTGGGCTACTGGATGGCGCTGCTGGTAAGCGCGGGTATTGTCGGTCAGTGGCCGGTAGGGCGCCTGGCCGATCGCTTCGGGCGTCTGATGGTGCTGCGTGTTCAGGTATTTGTGGTGATTCTGGGTGCTATCGCGATGCTTGGCGATACGGCAATGGCACCTGCGCTGTTTGTACTGGGTCTGGCAGGTTTTACGCTCTATCCGGTGGCAATGTCATGGGCATGTGAAACAGTGGCGCACCATGAACTGGTGGCGATGAATCAGGCGCTGCTGTTCAGCTATACGGTAGGCAGCCTGGTTGGGCCGGGGATGACCTCCATGCTGATGCAGAACTACTCCGATCGCCTGCTGTTTGTGATGATAGCCGCTGTCGCCCTGGTGTATCTGGTTATGCTGCTTCGTAAGGCGGATCAGCAGGCGACACCTGTGGCGCATGCCTGAAAGCATCAACCATAAAAAAGGGGAGCCTTGAGCTCCCCTTTGCCTTTTCTGCGTTAATACATTACGTTGTGACTGTAACTGGCGAGAATGTTTTTTACCCGCTCCATGGTCTCTTTCGTTGGCGGCTTCACGCCATCGAGCTTGTACTCTTCACCCATAGCAATCCACTTATGCTTGCCTAATTCGTGATAAGGCAGCAGCTCAATCTTCTCAATGTTATCCATATCTTTGGTGAACTCCCCAAGACGATGCACAGAATCGTCGTCATCAGAGTAGCCCGGTACAACGACATAGCGAATCCATGTGCGTTTCCCCCGCTTTTGCAGATAGCGGGCAAAGTCCATTGTGCGATGGTTAGAGACGCCCACCAGAATCTGATGCACGTCATCATTGATCTGTTTCAGATCGAGCATAACCAGGTCCGTGACATCAAGCAGTTCATCAATCACCGGATCGTAACGGCGTACAAAGCCGTTGGTATCCAGACAGGTATGAATGCCTTCCGCTTTACAGGCGCGAAACCAGTCGCGCACGAACTCTGCCTGCAGAATCGCTTCGCCGCCTGAAGCGGTCACGCCGCCGCCCGAAGCATTCATAAAGTGGCGATAGGCCAGCACATCTTTCATTAACTCTTTCACGGTCACCTCCTTACCACCGTGCGTGTCCCACGTATCACGGTTGTGGCAATAGAGGCAGCGCATCAGGCAGCCCTGGAAGAAGGTGATAAAGCGGATGCCGGGACCGTCAACGGTGCCGCAGGATTCAAACGAGTGGATACGACCGATGGTTGACATTGCGATGTACTCTCCGGTTCAGCCCAGACATCGGGCGGCACAATCTGTGCTGTGCTCTAAGGATGGAAGTCGATTTTGCCAGGCCGCCTGATGAGGCAGGCTGGCAAAACGGACTTGTGGAGAAAAGGCCCCCGCAGGAGCCTTTTGTTCAGAAGGGCCGGATTACAGTGACGCCGTAAAGGTTCGGGTTATCACGTCCTGCTGCTGCTCTTTGGTCAGCGAGTTGAAGCGTACAGCATAGCCGGAAACGCGGATGGTGAGCTGAGGATATTTTTCCGGATGCTCCATCGCATCCAGCAACATCTCACGGTTCATCACGTTAACGTTCAGGTGCTGACCGCCCTCAATGTTAGCTTCATGGTGGAAGTAACCATCCATCAAGCCTGCAAGGTTGGTTTTACGCACGTTATCATCTTTACCCAAGGCATTCGGCACGATGGAGAAGGTGTACGAGATACCATCTTTCGCGTAGGCAAAGGGCAGTTTAGCCACGGAGGTCAGCGAGGCGACCGCACCTTTCTGGTCACGTCCGTGCATCGGGTTAGCGCCCGGGCCAAACGGTGCACCCGCGCGGCGACCATCCGGCGTGTTACCGGTTTTCTTACCGTAAACCACGTTAGACGTAATGGTCAGTACTGACTGAGTAGGCACGGCGTTGCGATAGGTCGGCAGTTTCTGAATTTTCTTCATGAAACGTTCAACGAGATCGCAGGCCATATCGTCCACGCGTGAGTCGTTATTACCAAACTGCGGATATTCGCCTTCAATTTCGAAGTCAACGGCAAGACCGTCTGCATCACGCACCGGTTTCACTTTGGCGTACTTGATGGCTGAGAGTGAGTCCGCAGCCACTGACAATCCGGCGATACCGCACGCCATGGTGCGATAGACATCACGATCGTGCAGCGCCATCAGTGAGGCTTCATAGCTGTACTTATCGTGCATGTAATGGATGATGTTCAGTGATGTCACGTACTGTTTAGCCAGCCAGTCCATGAAGTGATCCAGGCGCGCCATTACGGTATCGTAATCGAGGACATCATCCGTGATCGGGGCCTCTTTTGGACCAACCTGGATTTTCAGTTTCTCGTCAATGCCGCCGTTGATTGCGTAAAGCAGCGTTTTCGCCAGGTTGGCACGCGCGCCGAAGAACTGCATCTGCTTGCCGACAATCATCGGGCTTACGCAGCAGGCGATAGCGTAGTCGTCGTTATCGAAATCCGGACGCATCAGATCGTCATTCTCGTACTGCAGAGAAGAGGTGTCGATAGAGACTTTTGCCGCATATTTCTTGAAGTTAACCGGCAGCTTCTCAGACCAGAGAATGGTCATGTTAGGTTCAGGCGAAGGGCCCATGGTGTACAGGGTATTCAGGAAACGGAAAGTGCTTTTGGTCACCAGCGTACGGCCATCAACGCCCATACCTGCCAGAGATTCTGTGGCCCAGATTGGGTCACCAGAGAACAGCTCATCATATTCTGGCGTGCGCAGGAAACGCACCATACGCAGCTTCATCACCAGATGGTCAATCAGCTCCTGTGCCTGCTCTTCGCTCAGCTTACCGGCTTTAATATCACGTTCGATATAGACATCCAGGAAGGTTGATACGCGGCCAAAGGACATGGCGGCGCCATTCTGTGATTTTACCGCAGCCAGATAGCCGAAGTAGGTCCACTGTACCGCTTCCTGCGCAGTAGTGGCAGGCAGAGAGATATCGTAACCGTATTTAGCGGCCATCTCTTTAATCTGGCCCAGTGCGCGGTGCTGCTCGGAGATCTCTTCACGCAAACGGATAGTAGCTTCCAGATCGGTGCCATTCTCCATGTCGTGTTGCAGTGAATTGAACTGCGCCACTTTATCTTTCATCAGGTAATCGATGCCGTAGAGGGCTACGCGGCGGTAATCACCAATGATACGACCACGCCCATACGCGTCTGGCAAGCCGGTCAGTACGCCTGACTTGCGGCAGCGCAGGATATCGGGTGTATAGACGTCAAACACGCCCTGGTTGTGTGTTTTGCGGTAGTCGGTAAAGACTTTTTTCAGCGCCGGATCCAGCTCACGACCATAAACTTTGCAGGAGCCTTCAACCATTTTGATGCCGCCAAACGGGATGATGGCGCGTTTCAGCGGTGCTTCGGTCTGCAGACCGACGATAGTTTCAAGTGATTTGTTAATGTAGCCCGCGTCGTGCGAGGTAATGGTAGAGGCTAAATCAGTATCGAAATCGACCGGTGCGTGTGTGCGGTTCTCAATTTTAATGCCTTCCAGCACGCTGTTCCACAGTTGTGTGGTGGCGGGTGTGGCTCCGGCCAGGAATGCTTCGTCACCCTCATACGGCGTGTAGTTCTTCTGGATAAAGTCACGGACGTTGACGCTGTTTTGCCACTCACCGGCGCTAAATCCTTCCCAGGCTGACGCCATTTTTTCATTCAGTTCGGACATGATATACCTGCCTTATTTAGGGAGACTGTCACGAGTGGCGCGCCCGGGGGCACGCCCGTAATCATTACTTAATGCGCCGGCTCGTCGCCGCGCAGATAGATAACCCAGTAGGTCAAACCGACCAGTAATCCGCCGCCAATAATGTTGCCGAGGGTTACCGGAATCAGGTTGTTAACAATAAAATCACCCACGTCGAGCGCCGGAAACTGTGCGGCACTTGCGCCGGTCATCTGCCAGAATTCCGGCGTGGCAAAATCACGGATGATGATGGCCATAGGAATCAGAAACATATTGGCGATGCTGTGTTCAAAGCCGCAGGCGACAAACATGGCCACGGGTAAAATCATGGCAACCATTTTGTCGAGCAGGCTACGGCCGGAGTAACTCATCCAGACAGCAAGGCACACCATCAGATTGGCCAGTGTCCCGAGGCTGACCGCTTCGATAAACGTATGATGCATTTTATGATCGGCGGTTTGTAAGACATTCAGGCCCCATGCGCCATTGGCGACCATGTGCTCGCCTGCGAGCCAGATCAGCATGACGAAAAACAGTGCGCCGCACAGATTGCCGACATAGACGTTTAACCAGTGACGGCCCAGCTGCAGCCAGGTAATGCGGCCACTGGCTTTCGCCACCACAATCAGCACGGTAGAGGTGAACAGATCGGCACCGCACACCACCACCAGCATTAAACCGAGTGAAAAGCAGATGCCACCTATCAGTTTGGCAATGCCATAAGGCATCACGCCGCTGCCGGTGGTGGCGGTAATATAGAAGACAAACGCAATTGAAATAAATACGCCAGCTGTAATCGCAAGAAAGAATGTCGTCAGAGGATGTTTAGTCGCTTTATAGACACCGGCGTCTTCTGCAACTTTTGCCATTGCTGCCGGTAAGAGTGAATTAAAAGGGTTGTCAGCTTTCACACTAACGCTCTCCTGAAATTGCCTGTAAAGATACTAACAAAGGAGTATAGGTCAGTAATTGATATGGATCATATTTGCCGAAGCGGTGGGGGTAAGCGAAGGCGTAAAGTAGGGTTTTAATTCCATAACTTTATGATAATTAAAATAAAAATAATTTTTAATTTATGCAAAAAAATTTGATGCCTTCTGTCTGCGGTCGTTTTTATTGTTAACTGTAGCCACTTAATGAAAATAAGTTGTGATCTAATATGGCGAGAAGTTTGAAGCCTCTTTTATTACATGAAAAGGGCACTGGATTATCCAGTGCCCGATATTTATCAGATGCTACTTAACGGCAATAAAATAATTATTTGGCAGACCAGTAACGACGCTTGGCGGCCTGAAGTTTTTCATAAGCTGCCAGCAATGCCTGGTGTGCCGGGAAGGCTTTCAGGTCAGGATCGACCGCCTGCAGGCCATAAAATGGCGCTTCACCGCTTATCGCTGCAGAAGCAGCTTCCACCGCCGTTTCGCCATACATGCGCACAAACGCACGATGGTATTGCACTGGATCGCGCTCCTCTTCCATCGCCAGCAGCAGCAGCGTCTGCAGGCAGCGGTAGTAGTTTGCGCGCGCTTCGCTGAAGATTGACTGGTTAAACTCCATCGTCCACTCGGTCCAGATCAGCGCCTGATCCAGATCCCCGCCCGCCAGAGCCAGCATGGCTTTCAGCTCACCGATGCGCAGGGTATACCAGCCATTATCTTTCCCGGACGCCAGGCCAAGCAGTTCACGCACGCGCGTAAAATCATCATGACCCTCTTCATCCAGCTGGACGATCAGATCAAGGTAAGCTTCAGGCTCCCACTGGCTGGCAGGCAGCGCCAGCAGTGTTTCACGCAGTGATGCACCCATATTGTTGTTTGCCAGCAGCAGATCTTCTGCCGGATAGATATCCGACATGCCTGGAACGATGATGCGGCAGGCATATACGCCCAGATGTTCGTAATCGGCAATATAGACCTCCTGATCTTCCGCGCGGAAGATGGCCATAAGCGTATCGAACTCTTCGTGGGTGTTACCAGCAAAGCTCCAGTCGACAAACGGATAATCAGCATCGTCCTTGAACATATCCCAGGAGATTAAGCCGCTTGAATCGATGAAGTGCGTCTCAAGGTTGGCATGCTCTGCTACTTCTTCGTCATCGAAGGTTGGCGGTGTGAATACGTCCAGATCTTTCAGGCCGCGCCCCTGAAGCAGCTCGGTGACGGTACGCTCCAGTGCAACACCGAAGTCCGGGTGCGCACCGAATGAGGCGAAGCAGGTGCCGTTAGCGGGGTTAAACAGAACCACGCAGATGACCGGATATTTGCCACCCAGTGACGCGTCATACGAGAAGATAGGGAAACCTTCCGCTTCAAGGCGGTCAATCGCTTCGACCACGCCCGGATAGCGCTGCATCACCGCTTGCGGAATCTCCGGCAGGCTGATCGACTCAGCGATGATGCGGTTTTTAATATGACGCTCAAACACCTCGGACAAACCCTGTACGCGCGCTTCGTTAGCCGTATTTCCTGCTGACATACCGTTTGATACGTACAGGTTTCCGATGATGTTCATTGGAATATAGACAGTCTGCTGATCCGATTGACGGGTGAACGGCAGGCCACAGATTCCGCGCTGCGCATTACCGGATTGCAGATCCACCAGATCGGTGGCGCTCAGGCTCGCCTCCGGGTCGTAAAACGCGTGCAGGCGGGCATCAAGGATACCTTGCGGCAGGCTGCCATCTTCCGGCAGCGGGAACCACTTCTCGTTGGGATAGTGTACGAATTCGCCGTTGGCAATGGATTCACCCAGCCAGAAATCCGCAAAGAAATAGTTGGTGGAGAGACGCTCAAAGTATTCGCCCAGTGCTGAAGCCAGCGCCGCCTTTTTACTGGCACCTTTGCCATTGGTAAAGCACAGCGGGCAGTCACGATCGCGGATATGCACTGACCAGACGTGCGGAACCGGATTAAGCCAGGATGCCTCTTCAATATTGAAACCCAGGTCCTGCAGTTTCTGCTGGAAGCGTGCGATGGAGTCTTCCAGTGCGGCGTCTTTACCTGGAATAAACGTTTGCGTCATGGTGCGCTCTCTCAAGTCGATGGGGGGGGCGTAAAGCGCGCAATAATACGGGTTTTACGCGTGCTTCGCTATTGGTCGGCTAAATTTCTGCCGGCATTGTTACCGCTTTTTATCTGCGATGCAGCCTCTCTGTTTCACACCAGGAGTGCGCCTCACAAAATTCCGCAGCTGGTTACATTCATGACATAAGCTGCGGTGGAGGCCGATCCGGAAATGTGATCGCTGCCGGATAAATGATTGCAGCCATCCGGAGGCAATGATACAACCGATAGGTATTCATAACCGTTCGATATGACAGTGGTGAGGGGAAATGACGCAGGTTTACAATTTTAGCTCCGGGCCGGCCATGTTGCCGCAGGAAGTGCTCCGTCGTGCAGAACAGGAGCTGACAAACTGGCGCGGTTTAGGCACCTCGGTGATGGAGATCAGTCACCGCAGCAAAGAGTTCATTGAGGTCGCGGAAGCGGCGGAACAGGATTTTCGCGATCTGCTAAAAATCCCAGCCAACTACAAAGTATTATTCTGCCACGGCGGCGCGCGTGGGCAGTTTGCTGCGATTCCGGGCAACCTGCTGGGCGAGGCAACCTCAGCTGACTATATCGACGGTGGCTACTGGGCACACAGCGCGATAAAAGAAGCGGAAAAATTCTGCTCACCAAACACCATCGACATTAAAACCACCCTTGACGGTAAACGCGCACTGCGCCCTATGCGTGAATGGCAGCTGAACGATAACGCCGCCTATGTGCATTTCTGTCCGAACGAAACCATTGATGGCATCGCAATTGATGAAGAGCCGGATTTTGGTGACAAAGTGGTGGTTGCTGACCTCTCCTCAACTATTCTGTCACGCCCGATTGATGTCAGCCGTTATGGTTTGATCTATGCCGGCGCGCAAAAAAATATCGGACCGGCCGGCTTGACGCTGGTGGTAGTACGCGAGGATCTGCTGGGCAAGGCCCAACGCAGGGTACCTTCTATTCTCGACTATAAAGTACTGGCGGAAAACGACTCTATGTTTAACACCCCGCCAACGTTCGCCTGGTATCTCTCTGGTCTGGTCTTTAAATGGCTGAAAGAGAAGGGCGGTGTGGCCGAGATGAATAAGACTAATCAGGCAAAAGCCGATCTCTTATATGGCGTAATTGATCAGAGCAACTTCTACCGTAATGAAGTCGCCTCTGCAAACCGCTCCCGCATGAACGTCCCCTTCCAGCTGGCAGACGCTGCGCTGGACAAACTCTTCCTTGAAGAGTCACAGAAGGCGGGTCTGCATGCGTTGAAAGGCCATCGTGTGGTTGGCGGCATGCGTGCCTCGATCTACAATGCGATGCCGCTGGAAGGTGTAAAAGCGCTGACCGACTTCATGATCGACTTTGAGCGTCGTCACGGCTAATCATTCGTTATATGCCGGTTTATCTGGTGTCAGGCCCCGTCACAGGACGGGGTCTCGTATTTTCTGGAGATTTAGTTTCACATGCAGGACTCCCTGACTCTACAACCGATCGCCCGCGTTGACGGCACGGTAAACTTACCGGGTTCGAAAAGCGTTTCTAATCGCGCACTTTTACTGGCAGCACTGGCAAAGGGGACAACGCGTCTGACCAATTTGCTGGACAGTGATGACGTCAAACATATGCTGAACGCGCTGAAAGCGCTGGGCGTCAGCTACACCTTGTCTGCCGACCGTACCGTGTGCGAAGTCACCGGTAATGCGGGTCCGCTGCAGGCTACGCAGCCGCTGGAGCTTTTCCTTGGCAACGCCGGCACCGCAATGCGCCCGCTGGCTGCTGCACTGTGTCTGGGAGAACAATCTGTGGTGCTGACCGGCGAACCGCGCATGAAAGAGCGTCCCATCGGACACCTGGTTGATGCACTGCGTCAGGGCGGTGCCAGTATCGATTATCTGGAACAGACCGATTACCCACCGCTGCGGTTAAAAGGCGGTTTTACCGGCGGTAATGTGAGCGTAGACGGCAGCGTTTCCAGCCAGTTCCTGACCGCACTGCTGATGACCGCACCGCTGGCGCAGCAGGACACCACAATCAGCATCAAGGGCGATCTGGTTTCTAAACCTTATATTGATATCACCCTACACCTGATGCGCCGTTTTGGTGTCGAGGTTGATAATCAAAACTACCAGCGCTTTGTGATAAAGGGCCAGCAGCAGTATCACTCGCCGGGCGACTACCTGGTAGAGGGTGATGCATCCTCTGCCTCCTATTTCCTTGCCGCCGCTGCCATTAAAGGTGGCACCGTACGTGTCACCGGTATTGGCCGCAACAGCGTACAGGGCGACATTCGCTTTGCTGATGTGCTGGAGAAAATGGGAGCGGTGATTGAGTGGGGCGATGACTACATTGCCTGTACCCGCGGGGTGTTAAACGGCATCGATATGGATATGAATCACATTCCGGATGCGGCAATGACTATTGCGACCACTGCACTGTTTGCGCAGGGCACAACGCTAATGCGTAACATCTATAACTGGCGTGTTAAAGAGACCGACCGCCTGGCGGCGATGACAACCGAACTGCGTAAAGTAGGGGCTGAAGTTGAAGAGGGCCATGATTTTATACGTGTGACGCCGCCCGCGCAGCTGCAGCATGCTGATATTGGCACCTATAACGATCATCGCATGGCGATGTGTTTCTCCCTGGTTGCCCTGTCAGACACTCCGGTGACTATCCTGGATCCCGGCTGTACGGCGAAGACCTTCCCGGATTACTTCCAGCAATTAGCAAAAATCAGTCACGCCTCCTGATCCGCCTGCCCGGTACCGATGTGCCGGGCATCTCTGCTTCCTGCTGGCCTTACCGGTGGGAAATTCTTCTGAATCTGTCGAAATTTCTGGTGCTGTCTACGCTAAAGGGTAACCAAGCTGACGCGGGCAGCGTATAATGCCGCGCAATCCAGACAGCCAAGAAGGCTGATAATAAGTATGCAGCAACAGGAGAGAACCATGACGGCAATCGCCCCGGTAATTACCATTGATGGTCCAAGTGGCGCAGGTAAAGGGACATTATGTAAAGCGATGGCGGAGTCATTGCAGTGGCATCTGCTGGATTCTGGCGCGATTTATCGCGTGCTGGCGCTGGCAGCCCTGCATCATCAGGTCGATATCGAGTCTGAAGAGGCGCTGGTGCCAATGGCCGCGCACCTTGATGTGCGTTTTCTGTCCGTCGATGGCGAGATGCAGGTGGTACTGGAAGGTGAAGACGTGACCGGCGAAATTCGCACGCAGGAGGTCAGTAACACGGCTTCACGCGTGGCGGCCTTTCCCCGGGTACGCGAGGCCCTGCTACGTCGTCAGCGCGCCTTCCGTGAAGAGCCCGGTCTGATCGCCGATGGTCGGGATATGGGCACGGTAGTGTTCCCGGATGCTCCGGTTAAAATTTTCCTCGACGCCAGCTCAGAAGAGCGTGCGCATCGCCGTATGCTACAGTTGCAGGAAAAGGGCTTTAATGTTAACTTTGATCGCCTTTTATCCGAGATAAAAGAGCGCGACGACCGCGATCGTAATCGTGCCATCGCGCCATTGGTGCCCGCCGCTGATGCTCTGGTGCTGGATTCAACCAGTATGTCCATTGAGCAGGTGATTGAAAAGGCACTGGATTATGCCCGCCAAAAGCTGGGCATTTAATCTTTTTAAAACCGAATTGTAGTAACCCTGTACCACGGATCCGGTGCCGGGCATGTGAAACAACCCCATCCGACAATGATGTCAGGTGGACGTTAAATTGAAGAATCCTAAGATTATCAATATGACTGAATCTTTTGCTCAACTCTTTGAAGAGTCCCTGAAAGAAATCGAAACCCGTCCGGGTTCCATCGTTCGTGGCGTTGTTGTCT